>Ga0209535_1001759_pt1 | contig 14417 bp, 13 predicted proteins | sample LinPmetageLP28_FD_184041 | JGI IMG/M metagenome (GOLD analysis project Ga0209535, IMG submission 184041) | Marine viral communities from the Pacific Ocean - LP-28 (SPAdes) (version 2) | ecosystem: Environmental > Aquatic > Marine > Oceanic | place: Pacific Ocean | collected 2009-08-22 | reverse complement strand
TGCATCATTAAAAAATTGGTCTTAAAAAAGTTCTCCAAAGTTTCATGAGAGAGGTTAATTAAAAAAAATCTTGTAACCCTTTCAATGCTAATGTGTTATCATGTCCACATTTTTCACACTTAAATTTTTCTTTATGTTCTAGTGTAGGCATGTCATTAACAAACTCAGTAATTTTTTCAAGCTGTTGGTTCGTCAATGAATTAACAAACTTTTCAACTTCTTCAATAGGTTCTTGACTTATAATGATGTTATCTTCACCAGTCTGAACTGCATGCATACAAGATTTTATAGACTGAAATAAAACTTCAACTTGTGATGCATCTTCTTTCATAATATTAGGTTGTTGTAGAATATCTACATAAGTTGGATATTTCATCTGCACATTTATTGCATCTGTTATAGGAATAAGAGTATTTTTAAGTTCAGCTTTTCCCATTTTGATTTGCTCTAAGTTTACTTCAACTTTATTTTCTTCTTCACACTCTGTGCATTTTGTTAATATCGTGCTTTTTTCACCTACAGATTTGGCTCTTATTTGTGTAAAAATATAGTCCATATCAAATGTAGCTAATTTTTTTAAGTCTATACCCGGCACACATGATTCTATACAATTTAGCATAGTCGTTAAAATTTGTTTATTGTCTTGTGATTCAAAAGCAATCAATAAACTTTTCTGCTCTTTTACAAGAAACGGTCTGAATTTAAATGTTTCTTGTGATGAAGGTACTACTACCTCATACATTGGTTTATCATTAGATAATACTGGCAACGCCATGTTTCACTCCTTATATTATATCAATTCCGCCAAGAGGTGTATCAATATCCATGTTGATAAAGTTCTGTCCACCACTGGCTCTTCTCCAGTTTGTATATGCAAATGTAACTGTTAATTGCACTAAACCGTCGAGTTCATTGTTCAATTCAATCGCACTTGATGCTATTGGAAAAGCTTCAAGTAAATCTACTGAATAGACACTTCCTCCGCCGAGACCAGCATTAAATCTTATTGGTCCGACTTGTTTGCTAAAACCTTTCAATGGTTGTCTTAATTGATGTATAGTTACTGTTTTAGCATATTCGTTCTTGTAGTTAGATGCTTGACCAAACTCATCGAGTATTGTACTTCTCCAACTATCAAAATAATCTTTTATTCCGTAATCATTCATTAAATAAAATGTCATGCCTACATCATCTACAGCATATCCGTAAGCTACTTTTTGAAATTCCATTCCAATTCTTCTATCATTAGTGAGTACTTGTTTTGCTGGCAAGCTTGCGTTTGAACATAGTATGTTTAATTCTCTTGGACTTGCTCCTCCACCCATACCACTGAATGCACCTATTATACCATTTAGTAAACCACCGCCAACTCCTACAGTAGGTAATGTAACTAAAAACTTGTTAGATCTTGCAAAACCTAACTTAGTGTTCATTAACGCTTTAATATCTTCAATACTATTAGCCATTTACTTTCATCCTTGAATTCTGATAAACTGTTCCTGCAGATGCTTTCTCCCATTGTGCAGTAGGTAAAAATGCTGCTATTTCCCATTCAGGTGCCGGCACTTCAGCAAATCGTGATTTAACGTGTGCAAGCAAATAGTGTTTGAAACATGGTTGAAAATATCTCATTTTACGTGCACCTTTTAACAACTCGTATGTTAATTTAAATCTCGTTGATTCATCATATTTTTTGTTATTGGTTGCATCTAATAATGCATCTAAAAACTTCGCTCTTAATACTGGAGGAAGATAATGTAAATTGATTCCTCTAAATCCGCCAGGAGCAGGTTCAACTGGTATAGTTAATGGAAACCTGTCGTAGAAAGGTAATTTGTCTTTATGCTTAGGATCATAAAAGTACATAAACATAGAACCATAACTATGAGATGCTCTACGATTAATTTCATCTTCTCTCATTAAAGCATCACGGTTAACTCTTGTAAGTCTTTGTATTCTTTTACGAAACCAATCACGTGATTCTTGTGTACGAGGATTAATTCCTGCACGAAAAGCTTCAAGTTCTAGTTTTTGAAATAAGTTACTCATAAGACTATTTATAACTTTTTTCTACGCTTTTTTCGAAAAGGTTTATATGGTGTTAGCTTCTTTAGTTTTCCGGGGACTGGTCCTTTTAGTAACTTCATTTCTTGCAATGTCTTCTCTGTCCATATTTGAAACTGCCAGCCTCTATCTCTTGCATATTCTGTAGCAGCTTCCCATTTATTCATGTTCTTAACATAAGATAATCCTTCAGAAATATACTGCTTAGTTCTCCGCGGGCCCGCGGGTGGAAGTGTTTCTTTCTCAGGTTTTATCTCAACTAGTAATGTTTTATCTTCAAACACTATTTTCATATCAACAAAATATCTGTGGTACTTTTTATCTACTTCATAGTAATATGGCACTACAATTTCTTCTGAACTCCATTGCTTTACTTTAGGATTCTTGTCGCACCACTGAAATGCAGCCTTCTCCCACAACGACCTGTATATTATATTGGTTGCGTCACCGCTGTATTTGGATGCATTTTTGATTGTATATCTACCTGAATAAGCCATGTTTTTTGTTATAAATAGAAAAATAATATTTAATTATATCTATAAGGATTATCATGTCAGATATAGGATTAACAGGACTTTCAACAACGGCTCTTAGTAGAATCGGACCTAATGGAGAAACTCTAGCTGGTGGTGTTAATGATACAACATCGAGCTTATCACCATTTGGCCCTGGTGGTAAAGCTGTAAACGAAGCAGGTGAATTAGTTAAAAGTGTAGATGCTCTAGATTTATCTGGATTAGAAGATGTAGCAAAAGATATTTTAGGAGGTTTATTTGGTGGTGGTAGAAAAACCGATTTAAAATATCCTCTTGAAACTGAAAGTGGAGCATATCAAGCACGAGTTCAATTTACAATGTTTGAAATGAAATTAGATCAAGACGGAAACACTCAAAAACGATTTAACAAAATAGCTACCGATAACACTAAAGGTACTAAAGCCGTTGCAAAATCTGCAGATGAAAAAGGTCAATCCATAGTAGATGACTTTGGTGATAACAATCCATTAGGCCGGGTTGATGACTATGGAGCTATTGCAACACCATCTGGAAAAAGTGACACAAGTGCAGATGCATCTGGTGCACTAGCTACAACTTCAGACACAAGAATAACTGCAAGAACAGGCAGGTTTATTGGTAATATAAAAGACACATATAATAAAAAACTATCAGATTTAAAAAAATCTGAAGAAGCACGTTTCATAGGTAATACTTTATCTGGAAGATTAAGACCACATAAAGTTCAAGGCGCGCCGATAGTAGATATGTACTTTCCTCTTACAATGCAATTTAACGATAACGCTCAATATGACAATGCACCTCTTGGTGCTTTAGGCGCTGGCGTTGAAGCTGCACTTCAAGGAGGGCAAGGCGCATTAGAAGCAGCAATCAGCGAAGCGGGTAAATCTTTCACTAGTATTATTGATGTTGCAACTGGTAGTGATAAACTAGGTGAAACTGCATTTAAGTTAGGTGCAGCTCGAGCGATTGATAAAGTTAGTAGCCTTTCGTCTGGTGTAGCTAATGCTTTGACACTACAAAATAGAGCGATTATTAATCCAAATATGAGAGCATTATTTAGAGGCGTAGGTTTAAGAGAATTTACATTTCAGTTTAAAATGATTGCCAGATCTCAACGTGAATCTGAAGAAGTGCGGCAAATTGTACAACATTTTAGAGAGCAAATGTACCCAGGCATTTATGAGATTGGAACAGCAGACATTGGATTTAAATTTCCAAATATGTTTCAAATAGAGTTCAAGTACAATGGTAATAACAATAGGAATATTCCTAAAATACATAAGTGTTACTTAAGAACAGTAAGTACGACAGTTAACCCAACTGGTGGAGCAATGAGAAGAGATGGTGCACCAAACGAAATAGATTTAACTTTAAGCTTTGTAGAGCATAAAACACTTAATCAAAAAGATGTTAGGAATGGTTACTAATGCAATACTTTAAAAATTTTCAAAAACTTAATTACCGTTATGGTAACGAAGCTGTTCCAGTAATAACACAAAATTTAAATAGATATGTAGATATTGTAGATCAAATAAAAGATGATATATCTTTTTTGACTTTTTATAATATAAAAGAAGGATATAGACCAGATCAAGTCTCTATAGAACTTTATGATACACCTCTGCATTACTGGACATTTTACTTGTTAAACGACAATATAAGACAACAAGGTTGGCCTTTAATTAATAACGAATTTCAAACATATATTAAAAAGATATTTCCAAACACGGTATTAACTACTAGAGAAAATATTTCAACTAAGTTTAAAGTTGGTCAAACGGTTTCAGGTAATACTTCTGGTGCATCAGGAAAAATCATAAGGAGAAATCTTGATTTAGGTCAAGTTATAATTAAAGGTAAAGCTTCTTTTTCAACATCAGGTGAAACAGTTACTTCTACGAATAGTGCAAGTACTCTTGAATCGTTATCGGTTGTTTCTACATCTGATGAACATAAAGCAGCCAACTATTACACTGACACTTCAGGTGGAATTGTTGATTTAGGAGTTGATAGTGACGGGAATCTGCTAGCTCCTGGTGCAATTAAAAATGAAATAACTAACGAGCAAGCCTACTACAATGTAAATGAAAGTTTAAGGCTTATAAGAGTCATAAGACCTAACTTAATAAATACATTAGTAACTAGTTACAAAAAAGCAATAAGAGAATAATGTGTCTGAATTTCCAATTGATGCTCAAACCGATTATGAAATAACATCTGCGGTTATAACTAATAGTGATCGATCACCTAATTTTGAAGCTGATATTAAAAGACTAATATCTTCATTTCAGATATTTGAACATATCGATAATCCGTATTTAACAGCTGAAGTTGTCTTTGCAGATACGAACAATGTAGTTCAAGATATAGATTTTCAAGGCGGAGAAAAACTAACACTATCATTAGCTCAAGCTGAAGAGATTAATGAAGGATCTTTTATTACAAAAGAATTTTTAATCGACAGAATAGAAAAAATTATAAAAACTGATGAAGCTTCAGATTCGGTTATGATTCATTGTATAGAATATCATACGTTTAAATCATCATTACAAAATATAAGTAGGTCTTATACTGGTAGCCCGGGTTCTATCATCAGTAAAATTATGAGTGAATATCTTGATAGAGAACTTTTAGTTTTAGGCGATGAATTGATAAGTAATTTAAAAGTCATAATACCAAATTTAAATCCTATAGAAGCAAGCAATTGGTTAAAATCACGAGCATTAAGTCAAACTGGTATGCCGTATTATTTGTATTCAGTGCTAGGAACTGAAAATTTAATAATGAGAGATTTAGGTTCTATTTTAGAAGATGAAGTAATTAATACTGCAGTTCCGTTTATATACGCACCTAGCTTAGATACTAATACTATTAGTAATGCTAAACATTATAATATTTTAAATTTTAAAATAGCAGATACAGAAAATTTACATTCACTTATAGACGAAGGATTTGTTGGCGCAGAATATTATTTTTATAATACTATGACTGCAGTACCATATAGAGTTAAATTTGATGTAGAAGAAGTGTTTCAAGAATTAGCTTCTAATAACTTATTAGGTGGTAGAAATGAAAGATATGTATATGCACCTGAATATAAACTGAATGATAAAAATATTTCTACATATAACGCCAGATCTATAACACAGATATCACAATCAGGTGCATATGTAAATGGATTACAAAATTTTAGAAGTTTACACGATGATGACAACGCAGGAAATCATAGAAAGAAAATAATATCAGGAGCTTTAAAATCGTTTTTAAGTAAATCACCTATTGAAATAACTGTAAGAGGTCGAGAGTTTTTAACAGGAGATGAAAACTATACTATAGGAAAAACTATAAGAGTGTTGTTTATAGATAATGAAAGCACGGCACAAGGCAGTACTGAAATAAAATTTGATACTAAAAAATCAGGTGATTACGTAATTGTGTCTGCAAGGCACGCATTTGAATCTTTTTACACTACTACATTATTGTGTGGTAGACTTGCTTCGTTAGAAGAGGACTTTTCATTATGAGTCAAATCTTTTATGGTGATCACAGCAGATGGTTTATAGGATTAGTTATAGATGTAAATGATCCACTTAAACTCGATAGAGTTAAAGTTCGTATACAAGGTATACATACTCCAGATACTACATTAATACCTAATGCAGACTTACCTTGGGCACAAGTCGCAATACCTGTAACAGAAGGCGGTAGTTCAGGTTTAGGTGCTAATAGTAGTTTAAAACCAAGAGCACAAGTATATGGTATATTTTTAGATGGAAGAAATTCACAATTGCCTTTAGTCATAGGATCAATACCTAAGATAGAAACTTATGCTAACCAAAGTGGTGATGCTGATCCATCATATCCATCGTTTAATAAAAAATCTGGAATAGGAAATATAGATTTAGATTTAGATGGAAACACTAACATTGAAAAAGCATTTAATTTCTTTGTTTCAGAAGAAGGTGGAGATTATACAGTAGAACAGGCTTGTGGTATTATAGGTAACTTCTGTGTTGAGTGTGGTCCTTCTCTAGATCCAACAACAATATCAGGATTCAAAGACGAAGGTTCAGTTGGAATAGCACAATGGAATCCAGCAAAAGCGGCTGGCAATAGATTAGGTCAACTAAGAGAATATTCAGCTAACTTAGGTTTAGATCATTTAACGTTAGGTGCACAACTGTTATTTACTAAGTACGAGTTAGAAACATTTAACTACTTAGGTGATGGCCCGTTAAGAAAATCAACTACAGTCAAGAGAGCAGCTGAGTTATTTCAAGATAATTATGAAAGACCTAATAAGCAATTTGCACATACAGAAAAAAGAATAAGCTACGCAAAAGAAGTATTCGATAAATTGGTGAACGTATAATGGCAACTAAAATATTTTTAAATTCTAATAAACTTCAGATACCTCGAGGATCTCTTCTTCATAGTGTAAGAAGTAGACTTGATTATACTCCAGAACAAATTAAAGTTTTAGGTTTAAAAAGTCCTCAGTATCAAGATCTTGATGGGTTATATAAGTATAATGAAGTTGCAGGTATAATAAACCTAATACAAGCATACGATAAAGTTGAAGTTTCATTCACTGATACTGGACTTGCACAAAGAGACCAGTTTGGCAAATTAATTTCAAAGGAAGATGTCAATCGAGCGGCTAAAAATAATCAGCCGTATTTCTCTACTAAATTAGAAAATACACAGACTGATAAAATTAGTAACGATGGCGCGACTATAGGAAACTATAATGAAACTGGTGGATTTAAATCTTTAACACCATTTGCTAAAGAAGGTGAAACTATAACTAAAAGAACCATGCCTGTAATATTTACTGCTTCTGCAGGCGATGGTAGTTTATTACCGACTACATCAAGTCAAAGTGAATTAACAAAAGCTTTTGGATTTGCTCCAACCGGAACATCGTCATTGAAGAAAATTGTTACAAGCGGATCTCCTGCAGCTCTATTTAAACAGCTGCAGAAAAACTTTGCAGGTCTTCCTCCACAAAAAATAAGAACATACGCGTCAAATGTTTCTATTAGTCCATCAAGAACTATTGAATCTTTAAAACCTGAAAACAATCCTTCTACCGTTGCTGTACAGGCATCATCTAAAATATACAAAGATAAATTAAAATCTTTACAAAATTCTGCATTTTTAAATTTTAATCCTCTCAGCGCATTTTCAGGATTAGGTAGAAGTAAACAAAACTTATTTCCACAAGTTATTGGCAATCTACTAAATAAAGTAGGTTCTATATTTAGTGATATTAAAAATGGAATTCCTTCTTTTAATGGAATAACATCCGATTTAATTGAAGCGGGTGGATCACAAACTAATATTTCTAATTATGTAAACAAAGGTAGCTTGGTGAGTGTAGGTACTCCTACTATTTCATATGTATTACAAGATCAAAATGCTTATGCTGGATACGCAACTCCTGAAAGCTACGAATATACATTTGTAAATTCAGTTGAAGAGTTAGTCACAGAGTTTCAAGAAAGTCGAAGAGGGCCAAAAAATACAGGTGATGATTTTATAGGAGGATTGTTTATTCATGAACCCGCAAAATATACTGGACCACCTGAAAAAGCTAATGCTAAAGATATGCAAGAAAGAGTTAAAAAGGCTCAACTGCGTGTGTTAACTAGAGAAATTTATGATACTAATACTGCATCTGATGGTAAAACAGCAGCTGAAACAGCAATAGAAAGAATATCAATAAGGCCTAATGAATACGGAATAAACTCTCACTATATAATTCTAACAGATGGAAGTTTACAAAGAGGAAGGCCAATAGATAAAACTCGTACACCTTCGGCGTATCCAAGATTTTATAAAACTGGTGTTCAATTAACTATACTTTCTGGTGGAACACCTCCTAACGCTAAACAATTTGAAACATATGATAGATTTTTAAAAGCATGGTTCACTGTATTTCCAGATTGCGGTGTGTATTCTACTAGTGAAGCAAGTGACCGTGTACAAAATACTTTTGATGTAAGACAAAATATAAGATCTAAATACAGATTTGTATATCGTTATGATGACCTTACTAACCTTGATGAATTTCCACCTAAGTTGCAAACTGCAGTTACAAAACCCGCAGTTATTGCCAGCACTTCATCTACTATAACAAAACCTATATCATATTCTTCAAGTAATGAAGCCATAACTGAATTAGCTGAAAGTAAAAGATTAAATAATGATGTAAACGGAGCGTTTAAGAAAGCAGGTGCAGCTATAGCATCTTTAAATGGTGATAGTAGAACTGCTATAAGTAATAAATTTGGTGCAGAAAATTTACCAGACGGTGATCTTAAAGCGAACTTTGATAGAGATTATAAAGCAGCTCAAGCTAAAATGAAAGAAAACAATCAGTTGATTAACAACATAGTTAATAAGGTAAGCACAGATGCAAATAGTGTTAAAACACTCGGCTCAACCTTAAAACAAAATAGAGGTAGATAATGGCTGATATCGATAATGTAGATCCAAATGAATTTAGTGGTTTAAACAATCCAGATGATGGACGATCTGATCCGGATAAAAGATTTCCTAGAAAAGAATACGTAGGTGTTTCTGGAGTAAACAACATCGCACGTGGTACACGAGTCGCTAATGTATATATTGGTGGAAGTGTACCCGGTGTCGATTTAGAATTAAATGATGAGCCTTCTGCGCAATATCCTGAGAACCAAGTCAAAGAAACGTCATCAGGTCACATAATAGAATATGATGACACTAATGGCCGTGAAAGAGTTATGATTCGACACAGAACTGGTTCAGGCGTAGAGATGCGTGCAGATGGAACAGTGATTTATAGTTCTACTAATAATGCAATAAGAATCGTGGCAGCTAATGAAAAAGTTATTGTTGAAGGTGATGGCGAAGTAGTATACAATGGCAACTTAAAGATGAAAGTTGCAGGCGATTTTGACTTAGAAGTCGGTGGTGATTTTAATGTAAACGTTGTAGGTGATAAGGAAGAAGTCATAAAAAGTAATTCAATACAAACAATTGCTAAAAATAAAACTACAGAAATAGGACAAAATAAAGCTGAAACAATCGTAGGCGCAGATACACAAACAGTTTTAAGTAATAAAACACAAATAATAAAAGGTAACTATGATAATATAGTTAAAGGCATAATTGAAATGGATGCAGCTGGTGACTTAGTAATGACGAGTGAATCTAAAATTATTTCATCATCACCTAACACTTCTATAACTGCAACTGACATAACCGTCATTGGAGAAACTGGACTTATGGGTGGAGCCAACGTAACTAAACGTGCTAAAAATATATTTGCAACTTCGGCTACTTTTACAGCAGGTGTGACCGGACCAACATTTACAGGTGACGTTAAAGGCACAGCTGATAAAGCAGTAGAATCACAAAAAGCTGGAACAGCTGGATCTATTGGTGCAAGTGGATCAGCATCAGCTCCAACAAACACTGTAACAGACACAACTGGAAATGATAAAACACTTAATGCTACTGTCATTAACGATGCATTAACTACATCACCAATTGTAGGAATACGACAAGTTGAAGTAGATACATTTGAAGATTTAAAATATACTATCAACAAAAGTAGAAACTATGGCGGAATTTCAGAAACAGAATTAAATACAAAATCAGTTAGATCTAAATTACGTGATCCAAATACAATTGCAAATGAAACGTTTGTTGGTGAGGCTATATCAGAAGGTTTAGTTTCTAAAAACTTTGCAAACACTATACCTCCGCAATTTGGAAAGTCAGTTAGTATTAAAGATAAATCACAAAGAGGAAGTGAACCTATGGGACCTTCTAATCCTAAATCGAAAGTATATCAAACATAATGGCACTTACGTTAGACATAATACCAGACGCTCAGTACGATCCTACGTTTCAACCTGAAATAACACGTCGTACTCGATTAGCACAAAGCATTACACTATCTAAATTCTTAGGTAGTTATGGCGATCCTACTAGTATAAATCATTTAGCTACGGGAGATAAGTTATTGTTAGCTAAACAATATTATTTACACGCTCAAGTGATGCAAACTATCAACTCATCGCCAGGATTACGAGGTGCAAAAGGGTTTGAAAAGTTTAGATTAGTTGTGTCTGAAGGATATTACAGAGAAGGACCTACAGAAAATTTAGATGTAACAGATGGTATAAATTATTTAAAGACTAATGGAAGAGCAGTAGTATATGAACTCATAGGAGAAGATGGTCAAATAGCATTTGATAAAACATTCGATTTAGCTGTTTATCTTAAAAACAATATTAACTATGATAAAATAATACTTAACTACGATAGTTATAATCCTAACAGTAAATTTCATGTAGATATTGTACTTATAATGCCTGAAATAATAGCGCCGTGGAGTGTAACATATGACAAAGTAATAGAAACGCGATTTAATAATGCCGTTCAAGCCACAGGTGAATTTTTAGAAGTCGGTCAAGAAGAACCGAAGACTAGTGCACCACAACCATTAGATGAATCTAAAGCTTATGCAGTTTATGGTACAAGTAATTTTGGTAATACATCAGGCCAAAAAGGTTATTTTTATCCAATCTACCTAGATAGCACTAAAGCAAGTGGCTCTGTTCATAAACACACATTTACAGAATATCCAGAGATAGAATTCTATATGCCGTTGTCAAATCAAAATCATGCTAAATCAGATTACAATGCAAACATTTACACATTATATCCTTCAAATGAAGTAAGTGCTTCTTCAAGTAGTGTAACCAGTTCTGGCTCATCATCTGCAGGCTTAGGAAATTATTGATGTTTTTATGTATAAATAGAACAAATACTTAAGGAAACAGAATGCCTACAAGAGTTTTTTCGAATGAAGATGGAAATCTTAATAAAACCAGTATAGCTGTTTCGCGAACACGTGTTGATCAAGATATTGATCTATCATTTGCTGCAAAATTTATAGGAACAGATGATTCAGGTACTAATTTACCTGCAGATGTTTTTAAAAAAACAAGTGGAGCTGCTGTAAAACAAGCAGTAAGAAATTTACTATTAACTAATTTCACTGAAAGACCTTTTATGCATAGGTTTGGTGGCAACCTTTCTGCTATGTTGTTTAGATTAAGCACTGAAATAGATGATGTAAATTTAGAAGGTGATATTGCAAGCGCCATTGAAGCGTTTGAACCGAGAGCTCGAGTAATAAATATTACGAGTGTAGTAAGCCCAGATAGGCACGAAGTAAGAGTTAAAGTAAATTTTTTAATAGTAGCTACTTTACAACAAGATTCAGTAGAATTAAATTTAACAAGGTTAAGATAAATGGCAACAACAATAACATCAACAGATCTCGATTTTGATACCATCAAAACAAGACTTAAAGATTACTTTAAAAGACAAAGTGAATTTGCTGATTATGATTTTGAAGCTTCCGGTTTAAGTAACATACTAGATGTATTGGCTTACAATACACACTTTAATGGATTGACAACCAACTTTGCACTTAATGAAAGTTTTTTAAATACTGCACAATTGAGAAGTTCTATTATATCTCATGCAGAAGCTTTAGGTTATGTTCCAAGATCTTATGCTTCATCATTAGCTAAGCTTGCAATCACCATCACTATAGCAGATGCTAATAGACCGAGTCTTATTACTTTACCAAGAAATACGCAATTCACCACTTCAATAGACAGCATTAGTTATACTTTTCAAACAAGAGAAGCATACACTGCAGTGCCTAATTCATCAGGTACATATACATTCAAAACATCTCAAGGCTTATCGGATATTCCAATTTATGAAGGAATAGAAAAAACAAAAACATTCTTTGTAGGTGACACAACTGATTCACAAATATATGTCATACCTGATTTAAGTATGGATACGACTACAATACGTGTTAGAGTATTTGATGATGCGGGTGGTTCTACTTTTGATACTTACACTAACATTAAAGAAGCAACTAGAATAACTGCTGCTTCTACACACTATCAAATTAAAGAAGTACCTAACGGGTATTATGAAGTAATATTCGGAGATGGTATAAGCACAGGTAAAGCTCCAGAAGCAGGTAATAAAATTGTAATAGATTACTTATCTACAAAAGGACCTGATGCTAACGGCGCAAGTATCTTTTCAACAACAGCACAAGTAAGTGGTGTTAATATTGTAAGTACTACTACATCGGCTGCCGCTGGTGGATCATTTAGAGAAGGCATAGAATCAATCAGACAAAATGCTCCTTTATATTTTACATCTCAAAGACGAATGGTAACGGCTGAAGATTATACTGCACAAATTTTAACCAACTACGGATCATACATCGATGATGTTACATCTTGGGGTGGAGCAGATAACGATCCTCCTGTTTACGGCAGAGTGTACGTGTCAGCAAAATTTAAATCAGATGTAGATGATGCAACTCAGTTAGACGTCAAATCACGAATCATAAGTGAATTAACAAATAACTTTGCTGTTGCTAGTATCGATACGGTATTTATAGATCCACAAACTACATTTTTGGAATTATCTACAACATTTAACTTTGATCCAGACTTAACGAGTAGTACATCAGGAGCTACACAAAACTTAATACAAACAAGCATCAATACATTCTTTGCAAATAACTTGAAAAAATTTGGAAGTGTGTTTAGAAGATCGAACTTACTAACTATCATTGATGAAATAGACGAAGCTATATTAAACACAAGAATGGCAATAAAGGTTCAACAAAGGTTGATACCATCTTTAGGCCTAGCTAAAAATTATAATATAACTTTTCCTGTAGCATTGGCTGTGTCAGATGATACATTTAAAATTGTAACATCTTCAAGATTTACTTTTAATTCAAAAGAATGCACAATTGAAAATAGATTAAACTCTAGTGTTTTACAGATAGTAAATACTGGTGGAGGAGTAGAAGTTGATAATATAGGTTCTTACAACACTGCAGCTGGAAGAGTTGATTTGGTTGGATTTAATCCTACAAGTTTTTCAGGAGATGCAATTAAATTTTCAGCTACACCTGCAAATCAAAGTACAATACGTCCATTAAGAGCTACGGTTTTAGATATTGATATTACAGCTTCAAAGGCATCTGCAGTACTTGACTATCAAGAAACTCAAGTTTCTCTAGGTGGAGGTTCAACCTCAGCAACAACAAGTTCGAGTTATTAATGGCTGAAATTAAATATCATCAAAATCGTAGACCACGTAACTTTTTACATCGAAAAGTACGTGATGCTTTACCTGAATTTTTTACACAAGATTTTCCAAAGCTCGTTACTTTTTTAGAAAAGTATTATGACTACTTAGATTCAGATGATGTTAGTTCCTTTGATAATCAACTAAGACAAATATATCAAACACGTGATACTCAAGAAGTACCTTCAAAGCTTTTGAGTACATTGATATCTGAAATAGCTGCAGGTAATACTGGAGACAACTTTACTGATCCTAATTTTTATGCACAAAGAATACATGAATTGCATAGAACTAAAGGCAGTAGGTTTTCTATCGAAGAATTTTTTAGAGCTTTCTATCAGCAAAATGTAGAAGTAGAATATCCGAAGAATAATATATTTACTGTAGGTCATGATTCTGCTGGACCACTGAGCAGAATTGGGGCAGAATCTAATAAATTTATTAGAAATAATGCGCTATACCAGATTTATTCCATATTAATTAAAAGTCCATTAGCGCAAACCACTTGGATAGAACTATATAAAAAGTTTGTGCATCCTGCAGGGTTTTATATCGCAGGTTCAGTTCAAACAGACGTTGAAGCTATAGGAACATTAAGTGCACCATTAGCATCTCCAGATAGTGGTAACCCCGGTGTTA
>Ga0209535_1001758_pt1 | contig 14433 bp, 20 predicted proteins | sample LinPmetageLP28_FD_184041 | JGI IMG/M metagenome (GOLD analysis project Ga0209535, IMG submission 184041) | Marine viral communities from the Pacific Ocean - LP-28 (SPAdes) (version 2) | ecosystem: Environmental > Aquatic > Marine > Oceanic | place: Pacific Ocean | collected 2009-08-22 | reverse complement strand
TGCAGCTGGTATATATGCTTCTGACGGAATATACGCAGACGTTACTAACGTAGATTTTTTATATATAATCGGAACTTTTTAGGGGTAGCCAATGGCGAATACTACTTCACAGTCCTACAGTTTTGATCAGGACTTTTCAATAGATGAAATTATTGCAGATGCATATGAACGTTTAGGTTTAGTAGGTACAGCCGGCCATCAAATTAAAACTGCAAGAAGATCTTTAAACATTCTTTTTCAAGAATGGGGTAATAGAGGAATACATTTTTGGGAAGTAGGAAATACTAATATTAATTTAGTACAAGGTTCAACAACTAATATTGATGCTACGGCTGAAGGATCTGGTGTTTACACTTTTTATAGAAATTCTACAGACGTACCTGGAGGTGGAGAACCACCACAAGCTACAACAGTTCCAACAGCAAATGTTTATGGTATTTCAGATATTTTAAATGTTACGTACAGACAAAATTATAACACAACTTCTCAATCAGATATTGGTTTAACTAAAGTTGCAAGAGATGCATATTCGGCAACAGCAAACAAAGTATCTAATGGAACGCCTTCACAATTTTGGGTACAAAGATTTATTGATAAAGTTACAATTACAATTTATCCTTTACCAAACGCAACTGCTGCATCAAACTTTTTAAATGTTTATTATGTTAAAAGAATTCAAGATGCAGGAGCTTATACTAACTCAAGTGATACACCTTTTAGATTTGTACCATGTATGATTTCAGGATTATCTTATTACTTATCTATGAAGTTTGCACCACAAAGAACACAGGAGATGAAGTTGTTGTACGAGGATGAGTTAGCAAGAGCATTATCAGAAGATGGTTCTCCAGCTAGCACATTTATAACTCCGAAGACATACTATCCAAATATATAATGGCTAGATTTGCAAAAGGCAGTAGAGCATTAGCAATTTCTGATAGATCAGGCGCAGCTTTTCCATATAGAGAAATGGTTCAAGAGTGGACAGGTGCATGGGTACACACATCTGAATTTGAACCTAAACAACCACAATTACAACCACATCCAGTAGGAGCTGATCCACAAGGATTAAAACATGCAAGACCTGCAAGAGTTGAGTTTCCAGTACAAGATATTTTACCTAACAATCCATTTACTACAACAGGTGGATCTCAAACTTTAAGTGTGTCTTATCCTTCTAATCAAATTAATGAAGGAACATCTTATGTTAGATTTCAATCTGTTAAAAAAATAGTAGGAGGTGTTGCAATTGCAACTTTAGAATTAGAAACAACTTTGAATGGTGCAATTAGTGATACAGTTAACACTTTAACTTTAACTAGTTCTGCAGCATTTCCAAATGCTGGTTTTATTGTAATAGAAAAAGTAAATCAAGATGCAACTAGTGCAGCTTTTGGACAATACATAAATGAAACAATTGAATACACAGGTAACAATACAGGTACAGGAGTTTTATCTGGATTAACAAGAGGCACAGCTGCTCCTTTTAGAGGAATTACTTTTTCTAATACTACAGCAACAACTCACGCTAACGGAGCAAAAGTTTTTGGATCATATTTAGCAACAGCAATTGCAACTACTGTAGAAGTTGGTCCTACATTACCAAATGGAACACAAGCGACAGAACAACAATTTAATTCTATAACAGTGCCTTTAGTATCTAATGCTGGAAGCACAGCAACAGGAGGCGGTTTTCAGTGTACAATTGGACCCGTAAATGATAGAGGTTAATTATGGCTGGTTACACATATTCAGAATTAACAACAGATATTAGAAACTACACAGAAGTAGATTCTAATGTATTTACTGCTGCTGTTATAAATAGATTTTTAGAAAATGCAGAACATAGAATTAATTTAGATTGTCCTATGGATTCTGACAGATTTCAAGATCAAGCACAATTTGTACAAAATAGTAATTCAGTTACAATGCCAACAAAATTATTATTTGTAAGAGGAATACAAGTTTTTAATTCAACAACAGCTGTAACAGAACAAGGGGTATGGTTGGAGAGACGTGATCAAACTTTTATATCTGAATATGTTGGAGAAGCAACAGGACCTTCTGGAGGACAAACAGGTCAAAATGTTAAAGGATTACCTAAATACTATTCTATGTATGGTGGAGCAACAACAGGTGCAAACACTGCTACATCAGGAGCTATTTTTGTAGCTCCTACACCAGATCAAAATTATCAATATATTATACATTATAATGCAATGCCTGGAGGACTAGAGGATAATACTGGTGGTACCTATGTTAGTAATTATTTTCCTCAAGGGTTATTATATGCATGTTTAGTAGAGGCATTTATGTTTTTAAAAGGTCCAACAGATATGTTGACACTATATGAAAATAGATATAAAACAGAACTACAAAAGTTTGCAGCGATGCAACTTGGAAGAAGAAGACGAGACGATTACACGGATGGTACAATAAGAATTCCAATCGAGTCAGCGCCTCAATAAAATTAGGAGAAAAAATTATGGCAATAACATCAGCAGTATGTAATAGTTTTAAAACAGAAGTTTTACAGGCGTTGCATAACTTTACAGCATCATCTGGAAACAGTTTTAAATTAGCTTTATACACAAGTAGTGCTACTTTAAACAAATCAACAACAGCATATAGTTCATCAAACGAAATAGCAAACACATCAGGATCTGCTTACACAGCTGGTGGAAAAGTAATAGTTAGTGTTACTCCCGCTTTATCAACTGATACTGCATGTTGTGACTTTGCAGATATTAGTTTTACTTCTGCTTCATTTACAGCAAACGGTTGTTTAATATATAACGATACAAACGCTGATAGAGCAGTTTGTGCAATTGCATTTGGTGGAGACAAAACTGTATCAAGTGGAACTTTTACAATTCAATTTCCAACTGCAGACGCATCTAACGCAATCCTTCGTATAGCGTAGAGGTAGCGACGGATGTCCGTTACTAGAACTTTTACAGTAACGGTAGTTAGTACCGGTGGCGGTAACAAATATTTTATTGATGGAGTACAACAAGACACAGTAGTCTTAGCTGAAGGTCGTACATATAAATTTGATCAAGCAGATAATTCTAATAATACTCACCCTTTAAGATTTTCAACAATAAGTGATGGTACATGGGGCGGTGGTTCTGAATACACAACAGGTGTAACCACGTCTGGTACTCCTGGACAAGCTGGGGCCTACACACAAATTGTAGTTGCAGCCAGTGCACCCACACTCTACTATTATTGTACAAATCACTCTGGAATGGGTGGTCAAGCAAATACCGTTGCTGACAATAATTGGGGAATGTTGGAATGGGGTACTAATACATGGGGTGATCAAGGCCCTGTTGAAATAACTTTAAGTGGACAGTCTGCGACGTCAAGCGTTGGAAGTATTTTAGCATCTCAAGTCATTAATGTTCCTTTAACAGGACTACCTACTACATCTTCAGTTGGATCGTTATCTTTTGATTTAACTTCTCTAGTATCTTTAACAGGTTTACAATCTCAAACAGAACTAGGTAATTTTGATAATGCAGGAACGTTAGTTGGTTGGGGTAGAAGTGGTTGGGGTGAAGAACCTTACGGAGATTCATTTAATCAACTAGAACAACTTGCTGGATTAAGTTTAACATCTAGTGTAGGATCAATAATAGCTACACCAGAAACAATTACATCCTTGACAGGATTGAGTTCTACTTCTGCTGTAGGTAGTTTAAGTTTTGTTATAAGTCCTATAGTCGTACCAACAGGTCAAAGTGCAACTGCTAGTGTAGGAAGTATTTCTCCAGCTGATGTTGTGGGATTAACCGGAGTATCTGCAACTACCAGTGTAGGAAGTATTTCTCCAGCTGATGTTGTGGGACTATCTGGATTATCAACTACAGCTAGTGTAGGATCTTTACAAGTTGATAGTACAGAAATAGTTGGTCTACCAGGGGAACTATTAACTTCTAGTGTTGGGTCTATTGTTTGTGAAATAGGAGTTCCAATAACAGGAGTGTCATCAACTGCAAGCACAGGAACTATTTCTCCTGCAGAAATGGTTGTAGGATTAACTGGCGCAGAACTTCAAGCTACTGTCAATAGCACAGGAATAGCTTTTCCAGGGGTTTATAAAAGATTAACACCTACCGTAAGCACTGGTTATACAAGATTAACATCATCATAATTATGTTTGACTTAGAACTAAATAACAAATATAAATAACAAAAATAAGGAATAAATAATGGCATCAACATTCACAGATCTAGGAATAGAACTAATGGCGACCGGTGAAAACGCCGGTACATGGGGAACAAAAACTAACGCAAACTTAAATCTTGTTGAACAACTTACAGGTGGATACTTATCTTTAGCAGTTGCAGGATCAGGAACTACAGCTTTAACAATAGCAGATGGTGCTTTAACAGGTACTGCTCAACACAGAGTTATAGAATTAACAGGTGCTTTAACAGGATCAAGAATTTTAACATTTCCTCTTCTTACAGAAAATTTTTACTTTATTAAAAACAGCACTACTGGTGCAGAAACATTACAGTTAAAAGCAGTATCCGGTTCAGGTGCAACGGTAACTTGGACAGCTACTCAAAAAACTTGGAAAATTATTTATGTTGATGGTGTATCAACTAATACAGGTGTTTACGAAGTTCCAGTTGGAACGACTACAGAATGGATTACTAAAACAGGAGCTTATACAGCAGTAAATGGTGATAAAATTTTTGTAGATACAAATAGTGGAGCAGTTACAATAACTCTTCCCGCATCACCGGCTGTAGGTGATCAAGTTAATTTTGTAGACTCAAGATATACATTTGATTCTAACGCATTGACTGTTGGAAGAAATAGTTCTAAAATAACTAACGCAGCAGCAGACTTAGTAGTTAATACTGAAGGTGCAGCGTTTGGGCTGGTTTATTCCGGATCAGACGTAGGATGGACTTACACGGAGAAATAATATGGCAAATTACGAAGCAACTAAATATAATTTTGATGGATCAGACCTTACAGGTATAGAAGGTACTGCTACTGGTACAATTTTACCATGGTCAGCAGCATCACTTCCAACTGGATTCTTAGAATGTAATGGTCAAGCAGTTTCAAGATCAACTTACTCTGCATTGTTTGCAGTTATAGCTTCTACTTACGGTGGAGGTGATGGGTCATCTACTTTTAATGTACCAGATTTACAAAATAACGTAGCAGTTTCAAAATCTAATAATAAAGCTTTAGCTTCAACCGGTGGAGCAAACACAGTTGCTATTACAGCTACTGGAAACGTTGGAGGTTCAACAGCTAATGCAACTTTATCAACCGCACAACTTGCGGCTCACACACACCCTAAAGTTTTAGCTAGTGGCCCAGGACCATGGGGAGGACTTGGAGCTAATCCAACTGCAATTAACAATGGTACTCAACAACCGAGTGGGAACAATTTAGATTTTACTGGTGATTCTGCTGGTTCTGGTCAAGGACACTCTCATAATATGAGTGCAACTTTTTCAGGAAGTGCAGTAAATGCTGCAATCGTACAACCTTATTTAACATTAATTTATATTATTAAAACGTAGGAAAAATTATGGCAACAAATTCAAATTGGACAGTAGTAATGGATGACAAAATAATAATAAATCATAGCGTAAAAAATTCTAATAATTTTTCAACAGCTTATACAATTAATGATGATTCTTTTTGGAATGATTCTAAATGGTCTAACATATGGGCTATTCAATATATAGATGATAATTTAGATTATAACGACACTGTAGAATATAGAGATGAAACTCCACATGCTACTTGGAATAATGCTGGGTTAGGTGATTTTAGTCAATTTACTTCAAAATGGGATGCAGCACATTTAGTTCAATTACAATCTAATTGGGACAATATTCCAGGGTATGCAGCTACAGGAGTTTTATACGCCGATGAAGCAGAAAAAATTTCTGATTTAGGTCCAAGACCTACCTCTTACTCATCTTAACATTAACCAAGAAGTTAAAATATACTTTTCACCAGATAGAGGTGGATTACCTCTGTGTACATAAGGAAAACTTGCAGGCCAAATAACTATTCTACCTGTTTTAGGTTTAACTCTTTTTGAAAAATGTAAAAATTCTGTTTCTCCACCATCTTCTACATCATTTAGATATACAGAAAAAACTAAAGCTCTTGCTTCATTTTCATAACCTTTACCATGTTCTATATGCCAAACATGATATCCTTCTGTAGGTAAAGTTTTTTGTATTTTTAAACTTGTATAAAGAAAGTCGTTTGTATCAAAAGCATGCATTACTCCTGTAGCTTCACTGTAATGTTTAAATGCCATATCAAAATTAACTATTAAAGATTTTAATTCTGAATGCCATACTTTAATATTATTTGAATTAGCAAAGAATTGTTGGTCTTGTTTATTTAAAACAGAAGCTTTTTCAAAAGTTTGCCTATTTATAGTTTTATTAAAATTAGTTTGATCTTCAAATATTTTAATAGCTTTTTTACATTCTTCTTCTGTAATATAACCATCATATACTCCAATAAAATTATCTATTTTAAATGTTTTTTCTATCATATATTTTCTAACTTTAATTGAACATCTAATAACCAAGTTACTACTACTTCTCTTGTGCTTTCTGAATTGTTATTGCAATAATGTTCATAACAACTATGAGGTAAAAAAGCTACTAATTTACCTTTTTCAGTTTTAATATGTTTGTTATGCCTTGGAAAAATTAAATCGGCATTAGGGTTATCAGTTAAATGTATTACAATAGATAATACTCTAGGATGACCTGGAACGTTATTGGCTATTCCATCAGAATGTATATTTAAATTATCTTTTTCTTTATATTTATGAAATGTAAATTCACTATCTTTTAATCTATTTAAATCTAATGCATATTCAAATTTTAATTTTTTTAAAATTATTTCATTTAATTTTGTTCTTAATTTTTCTTCTACAAATTCTAAAGATTTTTGATCTGTAAATCTTACAGAATTTCCTTGTCTATTAAATTCATATTCTAATGAATCTTTATTTATAAGAGGATTACAAGCATTACTAATCTCATCACAAAACTCTTTACTAATAAAATTTTTAATTTCCACAAACATAAGTATTATCTCCTTTCTTATTTACACCATCATACCATACTCTTAAATTATAGCTATTAGATAAACCATAATAAATATCAATATTTGTTTTTAATCTATCATTTAACTCTTTATAGGACATATTCTTTACATTATTAACTACCGCTTTAAAATCCCCACGGAGATTATTTTCTGCCATGTTTGTAGCGTGTGACCAAAATGGAGTATCATATTTAGATCCATTTAAATAATGCCACAATATAAAATTTTCAACTTGTTTTACATGTCTATTTACAGTGTGTGTTGCTTCTTGTTTAGTAATGACCTTGTTCATGTAGTCAGCAAATGTAACCGCACATTTATAATATGTATCCATAGCAGTTGCTTCTAAAGGTTCTAGAAAAAACAATCTATTTCCATTTAACATTACTCTATTATTTTTAATAGGTTGTTTAGATACATATTGTTTAAATGGAAATTTTTTTACTTCACTTACTCCAAGTCTTTCTTGAAAATCTTTTGTTGCTTCTTCTTCAGAAGTAATATTAGAATTATATAAATAACCTAATGATGTAGTATGAGGCAATGGAATATAAAAACACCATCCATTTGGATGTGCAATAGTTCTCGTCCATTTTACATCATCTGGTTTTATAGGTAGATTAGCAAGTAAAGCAGTGTTTAAAGGATTGTTTAACATTTCATATGTATCATCTAAAGTTTCGGGTTTACCTCTACAATCAATAATAAAATCTGAATCCAATGAATCATAACTTACGATATGTTCATCAACTTCTTTCATTTTAATTTTCTTTTTTAATTTATTACAAACATAGTCTTGAAACGCTGCCGGGTGAAAATGAATAGAATGGGAAGTCAATGCAAAATCATGAAATATTTTTTCATTTAATTTACCCCAGCCTTCATACATAATACCATGTTTCATGGTACATTGAAAATCTGGATCATCTATTTTGTAGCTAAACAATTTATGTAATAAATTAGGAAATAATAATGTAGTTCCCTGTCCTGTAGGAACAGGTTTTATATTAGAATCATATAATAATTCTAATTCTATTTCAGGATTCCAGTAAGCTAAATACATAGCTGTGATACATCCTGCATTACCTCTTCCTAGTATTGAAACTTTCATATAGTGTATATATACTCCAAATCTGAATTAAATAAAGTGTAGGTAGCGTCATTAAATGTCTCAACCAAAGGCCAACCAGCTAAATTAAAAGATGTGTTTAATAATAACGGAATTTTAGTTTTGTCATAAAATTCATTTATTAAATTATAATAATGAGGGTTTTGATTTTTTTTTAAAGTTTGTATTCTACATGTATTATTAACATGTACTACTGCTGGAGTTTCTTGTTTAGCTTTTTCTTTTGCATGAACCGCAAAAGACATAAAAGGAGATTCAGTTAAGTTACCAAAATCAAACCATTCATCTTTGTGTTCGTGCAAGATAGTAGCTGCTGTTGGTCTCCACCATTGTCTACCTTTTATTTTATTAATAATTTCTTTTGCTTTTTTATTTCTAGGATCAAATAACATAGATCGATTGCCCAAGGCTCTCGGACCAAACTCAGATGAACCTTGAAATATAACCACAGGCTCTTTTTTTAAAAGTAATTCTACAGCTTCTGTTTGATTTTTAACTATTTTCATATATAATTTGCAGTATGTACTGCAACTCCTAAAGCTGTTCCCGCGTCATGAGGTATTGGGTCTACAAAAAAATTTATATCAGAGTATTTTTTAACAAGCTTAAAATTATTTAAACAATTTAAAAAATATCCTCCAGATAAAATAATATTTTTAGCGTTAATAAGTTCTGAATTTTCTATTAACTCACAGGTTTCATTAAAAGTTTCTGTTTGAGCTTTATGTGCTAGTTCAACAGCTTCATAATTTATACCATCGTATTTTTCTTTTACTTCTGCATAAGGAGCTAGGCCCATAAACTGTCCATACTCTTCACCAAAGCCAGCTTTAATACTTAAATTTGCATATTTAAGTCCACCTACCATTCTTGAAGTAAGTAATGAATTATTTATATCTTTAAATTCTTTATTAAAACAAGTGCTTCTTGCATCAGAGTAATGACCATAAACAAGATCTATCTTATTTTTATTTACTTTCCATATTGTATCTGTTTCACGGTAAGAAGAATAAGAAGATGAATGACTAGAGCCTCCACCGTCTCTAATTAAAGCCATAGCTTTATCTAAATTAGAATGATGTAACGCAGCTATAGCATGATACTTATGATGATTCTCTCTATCAAACGAAAAACCTTTGTATTTTAATTTATCTAAAATTAATTTTGGTAATTCTTTTTCTGTTCCATCCCAACTAGTAATAGCAACAAAATCAAATTCCATTTCTTTAAATAAATCTAATCCTTTTATATTATTAAAAGTTTCTAAAGTAGGTCCAAAATGTTTTTGTTTATTTAATCTTTCTTCATTTAAAAAAAATTTAATTTTACCATCTTCTATTAAACAATAAGACATGTGGTGAGATATATTAATACCTAAAATTTTCATTTACTATCTTGTGGTAAAAAAATTTGTATAGTTTTTCTTGGAACTAAAGGATTCATTACAGGGGTTACTTTATGATCAAAAGGAGCTTTAACTATAACTATTGAATTACCAACTAAAGGTATAAACCCATTATTACTTTTATCTTGAAATAAAAATTCTCCACCAAATCTAGGATTCCATCTACGATTTATATAATAAGTAATTCCATATTTATAGTTGTGATCATTATGCCAATTTATACCAGAACTATCTTTCATAGAATGTAATACAAATTTTTTAATTTGTTGATTTACTTTATGAAAAGGATTTGTGTTTAAAAGAATATTTAATTTTTTTAGTGGACCATATTCAGGAATTAAATCTGACCGTTCTGGAAAATTTTTAAACCCAGTTAATAAAGTTTTCTGCCAAGTTTTTTTAACTGAATTTAAATGGATGTCTTTACTTTTAAATACATCGTAATGTATTTTTTTATAAGTAGGATAATCTAAAAAATTTTGTATGTAATATAGTTTATTAGGTATTTGATATACTAATTTCATTTATCATTTAAATTATGTAGAAAACAATTTATTGAATATCTTGTTCCTTTAGTAATAGGTTCAGTGCCATGAATCCATATAGGTTCTGCTGGAAACAACATAGCGTCTCCGGTTTTAAATACTTCTTTGATTTGACCATCAAAAAATCTAAATTCCCCACCTTCATAATCTTCATTTAAATTTAAAGTACATGATGCTCTAGTTCTGTAATCAACATCCGCATGATCTTTAATGTATTGACCTTTTTCGTATCTTAATATTCTAATATTTTCACTAGCATTAATTAAATGATCACTAAAAGTAGGAGATATTTTTTTAGATTTAATATAGCCTACATAATTAATTGTCATGATGTGTATATATTGTTTAGCTGTGGTTAAAGCATAAATAATATCTTTATTTGGATTTTGTATTTTAGATAAATTAAGACATTTAAAATTATCTCCTTCATGTTTTTTAGTCTTATATTTATAACTACCTTCTCTTGAAGACAACTCAGGGTATTTTTCAAATATATCTATTAAATTTTTACAAGTATTTTTAGGAATTAATCCGTTAATTCTATATTTTAGATCTGATATTTTGTGTTGATAAGCCATTAGATTGTATCTTTCATTCTCTATATATTTAATATATAATATAATTTAGTTATTTCAAAGGTTTTTTATGTTACAAAAATTAGGGTTTTTACCAGGTTTTAATAAACAGGTTACATCTACAGGAGCTGAGTCACAGTGGACCGGCGGTGAAAATGTGCGTTTTAGATATGGTACACCAGAAAAAATAGGTGGTTGGAATCAATTAGGTGAAAATAAATTAACCGGTGCAGCAAGAGGTTTGCATCATTTTGTAAATAAAGACTCTATTAAATTTGCAATTATAGGAACTAATAGAATTTTATATGCATATTCTGGTGGTGTTTATTATGACATACACCCTTTAGTTAATCCATCAGGAACAGCAATTACAAGTGCATTTAGCACTGCTAACGGATCACCTACAGTAACTATAACAGCTAACGCAAATGGTTTTCAAACAGGAGATATTGTTTTGTTTGGAGATATAACTACATTTAGTGCTATTACTAATTCTAATTTTGGAGCTTCTGATTTTTGTGATAAAAAATTTATGATTACATCTATTATAGATGCTAACAATTTTACAATTACAATGCCTAGTAATGAAACCGGAAGTGGAGCTAGTACTTCAGGAGGAATAACTTATTATAGATATTACCACGTTGGACCCGCAGAACAATTAGGTGCTTTTGGATGGGGTATATCTTTATGGGGTGGAAATATATTATCATCTAAGACAACTACTTTAAATGGATCACTAAGTGCTAATGCTTTTGGTACAGGTGGATCAGGAACAAGTATTACGCTAACAAGTACAACAGGGTTTCCAACTACTGGTACTAATTTTATACAAGTTGGAACAGAAGAAATTTCTTACACAGGTGTGGCCGGAAACAATTTAACAGGTATTGTTAGAAATGTTCGAGGAACTACAAACGCATCTCACTCAAGTGGAGATACTGTAACTAATACATCTAGTTGGACTGGATGGGGTTCTGCTGCAGTTAACACGGATACAATAACAGATCCTGGTTTATGGTCTTTAGATAATTTAGGAAGTACTTTAATTGCATTAATTCATAATGGTGAATGCTTTCAATGGAATGCAGATGCTGCTAATGCAACAGCCGTTCGAGCAACTATTATAACTGGTGCACCAACAGCGTCACGTGATATGTTGGTATCTACTCCTGACCGTCACTTAGTATTTTTTGGAACAGAAACAACTATTGGTGATAAAACAACACAAGATGATATGTTTATTAGATTTTCTTCTCAAGAAAATATTAACGACTACACACCTACGGCTGAAAACAGCGCTGGTACACAAAGACTTTCTGCTGGATCACGGATCATTGGAGCTAAACTTGGTAGAAATGCAATTTATGTTTGGTCTGATACATCTTTATTTACTATGAGATTTGTTGGAACTCCTTTTACATTTGCTTACGAACAGGTGGGTAACAACTGTGGATTGATTGGTATGAATGCAGCCGTAGAAGTTGATGGTGCTGCATACTGGATGTCTGATAATGGTTTCTTTAGATATACTGGTAAACTAGAATCTATGGATTGTTTAGTTGAAGATTTTGTGTACGATGATCTTAACACCACATCTAATCAATTAGTCTATGCAGGTATAAATAATTTGTTTGGTGAAGTTACATGGTTCTATCCATCCGCTACATCTAATAGTGTTAATAGATCAGTTACATATAGTTATTTAGATTCTACTCTTAAACGACCTATATGGTTTACTAATACTAATAGTTTATTTCCTAGAACAACATGGGAAGATTCAGCAGTATTTGGTTTACCCCATGCAACTCAATATGATGCAGGCACAGATACTTCTTTTGACGTAGTTGGAAATACAGACGGTATTTCATATTACTACGAACATGAAACAGGAGTTAATCAAGTAAGAGAAGGAGTAACAACAGCTATTCCCGCTAACATTACATCCGGTGATTATGACATTACACAAAAAGTTGTAAGAGGGGCTGCAACCAACATGGCGGATCTTAGAGGTGATGGTGAAAACATTATGAGAGTTAGTAGAATTATTCCTGACTTTATATCTCAAGAAGGAGATGCTATTGTACAACTAGATTTAAGAAATTATCCAAACGATGCAGCGGCCAGTTCATCACTTGGTCCATTTACTGTATCATCTACAACAACAAAAGTAGATACACGAGCTAGAGCTAGAGCTATAGCTCTTACAATATCTAACACAGCAGTGGATACTAGTTGGAAATTAGGGACTTTTAGGTTAGATATACATGCAGGAGGAAGGCGATAGTGGCTAAAATAGTACAAACATTAACTAGAGCAAGCTCAGAGTATGAAGAAGACGTAGCACAGTCTTTAGTTAGAGATTTGGATGCTGTATTAGAAAAATTAAACACAACGTTTCAAGAAGAATTAAAACAGGAGATAGAAGCTAGAAGTTTCTTTTTAGATTAATGGCAGTAGTAAACCAATATAAATTTAAAGGCATAGATAATAATACAAGTGGTAGTGCACTAACACCACTAGGCGCTAGTATTCCTGCAGTCAATGAGACTATCGTTGTTAAATCTATACTTGTTACATCAGCAGGTACACCTACAGTAACAATCACAAACAACAGTATCACAGCTATTAAATCTGTAGCATTAACAGCTAATCAAACAAAAGAATTATTAACACAACCGCTAATAATAGAAGGTGGTACACCTTTTACAGTACAATCAAGCACATCAGATTCATTTGATGTAGCTATAAGCTATCTAAATATTAAAAAAGAGGTAACAACATAATGAAAGTATATGACGCTAAAGTAGAAGAAACTTACAGACACAAGGAAACTGGAGAGATTTTTAAGGAAAGAAAAGACTGGGAAGCTAAGGGTTATAAGAATGAGGACATGGCACAAGACGTAAAAGTTATCATGCCGACTCTTGATTTAGTAGGAAAAACAAAGTAAAAGGAGATACTATGGAAGAAAAAATTTCAATGAACGAATCAATACAAGCTGGAGCACCTGACATTAAGTATAGTAGTGGTGATATTAGAATGGGTGGACAAGAACCCAATGATCAAAGCATGCAAATTGCGGCAGAAATATGGTCACAAATGGAGCCAGAACAAAAAGTTCAGTTTCAAAGTTTTGAAGCTTTTTTTGAAAGTGGTATCTGGAAACAAATTTTACAACAGTTGCAACAAGATCAATCAGGAATCCAATCTCAAGCTCCAGAAATGATGATGAGCGAGAATGTTAACATGCAAGAACAAATGCCTGGTGGCGGAATAGCTGATGTTGACATGAGAGAAAAAGTTGCAATGGCAGCCAACGGTGGTTTGATGGGTCTCTACAACAGAGGGATGTAGTCATGGCAATTTCAAGATTGCAACAAGCACGACAGATGCGTAAAGGTGGAGGCATTATGGGAAGTAATGCAGGCTCCATGTTAGTTGCTCCTACAAGAGATGGAAGTAGACCAGGATACTATGGACCTGATGCTGGTTTTGGTGATGATGATTACAAAGACGAGTCAGCAAGTTTCGATAGTGGAAGTGGACAAGGAATTTCAGATGAGGGTGCTGCAAGAGCATTAGCTAACAACTCATCTTTAAGAGCGGGTATTAGTAACGCTGCAGCAGCAAAAGAAGCACAAGCAAAAGCTGCAAAAA
>Ga0209535_1001756_pt1 | contig 14441 bp, 22 predicted proteins | sample LinPmetageLP28_FD_184041 | JGI IMG/M metagenome (GOLD analysis project Ga0209535, IMG submission 184041) | Marine viral communities from the Pacific Ocean - LP-28 (SPAdes) (version 2) | ecosystem: Environmental > Aquatic > Marine > Oceanic | place: Pacific Ocean | collected 2009-08-22 | reverse complement strand
AACACCTGTGTGCTGAACTTCTCCTCCACGGATTTTGCTGTTGATTCCGCGAATCCTTCCAGCGTTGATGCCGATTCCAGCCCTTTGCGCCACATAACGGCCAATGGCCATGTCAGAAGTAAAAATACTATCCAAGGTGTCGTCAACATCAACAAGAACGCAAGACGCGAACTGGCGTAAAGGAGTTCTGACTCCTGCCATAATTGGTGTTGGGATGTTGAGTCTGTGCCTGGAGATGGCGTCATAATACCTTTTTACATAAGACAATCTAGTTGCCTTAGGGTAGTCTCGGAAAATAGTCAACGCAATCATGATATACATGAACTGCGGTGTTTCGTAGACTTTGCCTGTGCTTCTGTCTTGTACTAGGTATTTATCCACAACCTGCCGCAATCCGGCATAGGTGAACATAAAATCTCTATCATGATCTACGAAAGTCTCTGCTTTCATAATATCTTCTATAGAATACTTTACGAAAATATCTTTATCATAGATATTATCATAAGCCAGTTTAGTAATATGATTTACTAGGTCCGGCAACTCATGCATCTTACCGAACAACTGCTTTCGCAAAGAAAATAGTAGAAGTCTAGCAGCAACGAATTGATAGTTAGGATGTTCTAGATCAATAAGGTCAGAAGCACTCTTAATCAGAATCTCTTGAATTTCTGCTGTAGTAATACCATCATAAAATTGAATACCAGAAGTCATCTCAACTTGACTCGCAGAGACCCCTGCAAGACCTCTGGTTGCCTCTTCAACCATTGTATGCATCTTATCAAGGTCAAGCTTCTCAATCTGACCATCTCTCTTCGTAACCTTTAAACCGTTGCTCATTTCTTCTTCCAAGTAGTAAATTTGAGTTTTGCTTCTAGTCCACTGTAGACATTAGATTCTACAATCTTTTTCACGTTTAGTCCACTAAGTACCATATCATTAATATCCTTTTCTCGAATATTAGATGGCCATATCACTACGGAGTCGCCTCTATCGATAGTGCGTCCGATACGTCCGACGATTTCACTGTTTCTTGGTTCGTTATCATAGACCCAAACAGGATTGCTAATCCCCCAGTTACTAATATCAAGATCAGCTCCGCACATAGCAATCGCATTTGGAATGAATGTACTGTCGAATGGTCCTTCTGTAATGAAGACTGGAGTATCTCTTTTGATTTTATCAAGTCCATAGATTTTTGGTTCATCATCGCCCATCATTATGGTTAAGTATTTAATAGGGTTTGTAGAGAGTGCTCTGCCCTGGACCCCAATAAGTTTTCCTTCTCTAATAAGAGGAATAACAATTCTTTTTTCTCCAAACTTTACACTATCAAAAGTATCAGGTTTGATTGTGTTTATAAACTCTTTAAAGTTTTCAGCATAATAAAAATCCCCACTAAAGATTGCTCTTGATTCTAGATATACCTTCGATTCCTGCACCTCAAAGGCGTTGGGCAAATCAATCTTTATCTTGGTATCAAAAGATGGTTTAGAAGTCTGTACGGTGCGGTACACATCCTCTGGAGAGTCCGCAACGAAGTTCTTACCAGTCTTCCCAATCTTAAACTTTTCAAATATGTAGTTCTTATATGTTGTAGGATCCAGACTCTTAAGAAAGTTATTGAAAGACACACTCATTCCGCAGTTATGACACTTGTAGTTGGTATTATTCTTTACACTATACAAATATCCTCTTGCCTTACTTTTGTTTTTCTGTGAATCGCCACAGATGGGGCAACGAAAGTTGTATAGTTCTGGTTTTACCCTTTTGAACTTTGGAAGTCTTGATGATATAAGATTGATGTACTTAACATCAATATAATCCATTTCATTCAGTCCGAGTTCTCTCCATTGTAGGGGAGTATGATGGAGTTGTCAAGATCTTTGAAAACAATCCAGAGTTGTTTGTGATCAATGTTACCACTGTCACAGCACCCATTGCCATCCAGACACGTTTCTCTAATCCACGTAGTCTTTGCAATACACTGTCATGATCTGTGTCCATTTTATCACGGAGTTTGTCAATTTTTGCAAAGAGTATGGAGTCAACTTCTTCTTGTTTAGTAATTCTCTCTTCATGAACAGCAAGCATTCTGCTAACTGTAGTATTTACCTCACTAAGTTTTTCAATCGCAGCATCAATTTTAAGTATTATCGGCTTCAAGTCTTCTAGTTTTTGTTCTACCAATGCTAACTTAACTTGATCGTCCATTTTTAGGGTCAAAATAAGGGTTGAAGTTCCTAGCGGTTTTAGATTCTTTTCTTTTTTGTCTCTTATCTTTTCTATCCATCAAATCTTTTATTGCTCTTCTTACAAACTTATTACGTCCATCAAACTTCATCTCTCTATCATATCCTGCAGTAGGACCTTTAGCATCAGAAGAAGCACTAAAACCGCCAGACCCACCCGGAGGATTTGCTACCATACCTTCTTCATTCACATGAAACTCATGGTACATTGCTGTACGAAAAGCATCTACAAAACGGTCAATCTTTGACTTCTCCATTGGTCATCCTTTTTAGTTCGGTCAGAATAGTATCATCTAAATCTATTTCATGAATATAAGTATGGGGATACTCAGGCAATCTATCTAAAAAGACTACAAAAGTTTTTACCATACCCCAGAGTTCTCTATCAATTTTAAAGAACAACATAGGGGTGGTAGCATCCCCAAATATATTATAAAGAATAATGAAATGATTAATCAAAAGATGAAGCTTCAAATCATTATTCAATTTGTATCTTTTAAGGAGTCTTTTGATATACCTAAAATGATTTAGGTCTTTATCAAAGTCATCCTTTGTAACCGCTTGAGGGTTCTCATAGTGTTTAATGGCGAAGAGAAGAAAGTTCTTCTCGTTCAATTCAGAAAAATACATTCATCAAGTGGGGGGATAGAGGGGTTGATTACCAGTATGGATACCAGAACCAGCAACTAAGACTTCAGACTTGACTCTCAGTTCTCCAGCGTTATCAATATAGGTTGTAACTCCAACCCATCCAGCGTGTGCTACGCCATACTGTGCTGTTTCGTTTGCGTTGGTGATAGCAGTGGTGCCAATACCATAAGCATACTTATCATAACCGCCGTGGTAGCGTCCAAACTCAAGAAGAGCACCTTGAACCTTAGCATTGGTAATGGTTGCGCCGAGAGCAACGACATAAGGATCAACAACAGTGATTATAGAACCAACACCAACTGATTGAGCAAGTGCTGTATCAAAAGTAACTGAAGTTGCAGCAACAGAAACTACACCAAGTGAAACTTGCTGATTGATATTAAGTTTAGAGAACTCAGATCCAATAGCAGGAACTAAAGTAGTATCGAAGAATACTGTCTTAAATCCTACTGGAGACAGATTATTTGCAGCGATTGTCGCAGTTCCAAATGACAAGATAGGAATATTTTTAGTTGCGCCATCAACATACAAATCACCAACCTTCAGTTGACCATCAGGTGGAATCAGATATGTGGAGAATGTAGGAAGAATACTTGATCCTGCACTAACTCCATTAGGTGCCTGAATATTTGCACTTTGAATAACTTTGAATGATGGAGCCTCATCATTAAACTGAGGGTCCTTACTATATGATACGTCCAGAATAGTAGACTTAGGAAGTTGACTTACTTGGAAGTCAGTCCCTGCGATTGCTACGCCAGAAAGTCCCATTGTGCTGCCAATTGTCAGTGACTCAGAACTGGCGATAGCAATAATAGATGCATCTCCAAAATAAGTACCAGCAATATTTTTAATACCAAAACGGATTACGTCACCCACAGAACAACCACCAGCAATACCAAAAGAGGTTGCTGTTCCCGTTACCGTTCGAGTTGAATAGTTAAGGGATACTGTTCCCGTAGATCCAACATTATCCTTATTGCCCCAAAGTGCCATGTCTTTGCCCTTAGATGAAATTACTTTGCTATCAAATATTTATAAAAATAGGAGACCCTGGAATCTCCATATTATCAATCTTCTCTGTTTTTAATTGCTTTGGTCACAACCTCAAGAAGTTGGTCATCCATATCAGTCTTAGTCAACTTAACTGCTTTAGAAAGAATAACAAGACAGATCTCAACCATCTTCTCACCGAGTTCTTCATTCTCTGGAATTTTAGAAATGGCATCATTGATAATTTTAGATGCTAATGGGAGTAGAAATGCAAGCATGATTTATATAGCGTGTAGTCTATATATCAATCCTTATTTGAAACATACTTTCCAAGTTTTTTATCATATCGTTTGACCTCACCAGGTCTCAATCTATCTTTTGCTGCTGAAGCATCTGTGGAAAACTTCTTAAATGATTTACCATACTTCATTCTAGCATCTTGTTCTTTATGGCGCTTTCTCTCACTATCAAACTGTTTCATTTGTTTTGAATCAGCATAATCAACTTTCTCAGCAAACATAGTTCGCACTCTATGATAGTTCTGTTCGTCCATCTTGTTTACAAATTCTTTTGATGCAGCAACCATAGCATCAATAGAAGGACCATCTCCCATATTATTTGAGAGAGATACTTTCATTACAGGATAAACTGCTGAAAAAGAATTATATCTATTTTGACCTGGTTCAGCAGCAGTTTGAAAATCCTGAGAAAGAAGATCTTCATCACCCTTGAATAGTTTCTTATCAAATCCAGCAAAAGGACCCGATGGATCTGCTGAGTTTGTATACGCTCCGTTACCTGCTCTCATATTACTTCAAAGCATTTTTGCCATGCTTGGCACGAATGTTTGCTTTTACTTTCTCTAATGCTGATATACCGCCAGCAGCAGGTTTCTTCTTACCAAATGTATTTGGTGTGCTACTAACTGGTTTATTGTAGCGGTTGTTGCCGTCAACACCACCACGCTCCATGCGACGGTCTTTCAAAGAATCTTCGGTTGCTTCCTTCATCTTCTCACGCTTTGCTTTTGTCTTAGCAAGGATACGTGCCTTAGCATCATCCTGATCCTTCTTGGGAATAGCAGTTACAGCACCAACCTTCTGGTCAACATCACCAGGAGAATAACCCTCAGCATGTCCTGTAGGAAGTTTACCTTGCTTCTGCATCTGCAGTCTCATACGGTCAAGCATCTGCTGTTTTTTCAGCATCTGACCTTTGACTTGTAGTTGTTTTTTTCTTTGAGATTCTGCCTCATCAGCATTATCCATTTCTTCTAGTTCTACTGCTTCCATCACAGTAGCACCAATCTCTTCAAATGCCTCCTTCATTGAAGGATTAATAACAATCTTATTTTTTACTTTCTTTTCTTTGATGACTTTATCGGCATCAGTATCCTTTTCAGGAACATCTACTACTTCACGAAGATCATCTCTCCATGCCGAGTATGTTTCTGATAATCCAAGCGATTGTTTTACAGAAGCACGTTCGGTAGCACTAATGCCCGATTGACTACCCATGTAATCATTAAATGCTTTGAAGAGATTACCACCTTCTTTTCTTGCCTTGTAACGAATCGCTTTCGTCATTTGTCTGACGCGAATCTTCACCTCTTCAGGTGCATTATCCTGCTCGGAAATCATGACTTTACTATTTTTTCTTATACTTATTTATAAATGAACGTGCTGTTTTACCATCATATGCCTTTCCACCGTCTTGAAGGTTCTGTCCTCCGTCCTCATGACCAGGAGTCATATCAGAAGCATACTTAAAGAATCCTTTAGTACCAACAAGTGTATTTGGTTTCTTAGGAAGTCTTTCTTTCTTATCCATCTTGACTTCAGTATACTCTTTTAAGTCTTTGATCCAAGATTTAAACATAATATTATCTTCGGTCACACAGATAAGATAGTTTGTTCCTCTACGAATAACTTTACCAACTAATCCAGTATTGAGATTCTCAACAATATTATCAATCTTAAATATCTTTCCTGTAATATAGTTCTCTCTAAGATTCATCCAATCAAATCTAGGAGCAATCTGCCATAGACTCCATCCTTCTTTAACATTCATCTTATTACGAAGACTGTTCATCATTTGTTTTGCAGTCTTATCATCAATATAGTCAGGAATACCCGTCCTATAAGTCTCAAAATCTTTAGCGGCAGCTGCCTTTCTCATTTTGGATGCTGACATCCCCTCAACACCCTCAGCGTCGGGATCTCTTTCTCCAGCAGATACAGTCTCCACACCAGAAAAATCATAGAGTTTGCCATTATAATCTCCTGAGAGTTTTGCGAACTCTTTAACCCGGTCACCACCAACCACAATTTTAACACTTGAATGTCCATCTTGATACCCCTGCTTCAATACGTCAAATATAGATCTTGAGTTAGGATCATTAATAATGCTCTCCGCATGATCGGGGAACATTTGCTTCATTACATCTACTTTCTCATCTGGATCATAAGGATTCTTCTTAGCATCCTGTGTTCTTGAAGGATATATTTTTAAACTTCCTTTTCCTGATTGTTTCTTAGCAGCATCAAGTAACTTCTTATGTCCTACTGTTGGAGGATTGAATCTTCCAAATACAACAGTCAGAGGTCCAAGGTCTTCTTTAGGAGAGCCATCTGCTCTCGTAGGGACTGGCATCCTCCTTGGAGTTCCGTCTCCAAATGCTCCAAACTCCCCGGAGTCAGGTGCTGGTTGCTGTTGTGTATCCTGCGTAGGTCCTGATTTAGGTTCAGTTTTTGCGGATTTCTGTTGAGTTGCGTCATCTTCACCTTTAGATTGCTTCTTCTGTAAAAATTCAAGTCTTCCTTTAACAGTCTTAGCAACCATGTTGCCGTCCTTGTCAAACCAGTTACCATGTCCATCACCTGTTAGATTCTGGCGAGCAGCAGTATCTGATGCTTGAGAAGTTCTTGCTTCTCTAAAGAAATTTAAAAACGATTTCATTACACTAGGATTACCCATAAGAATATTTAGTACAACTTTCCAAAGGGTCCAAACTTATTACCCTTCTTGATTGCTAAAAATACCATATCAGTCCAAACTTCTGATTGTTTTTTAGCAGGTGTTATCTTATAAATTGAATCAAGAAAAGCAAGTTGCATTAGTTTTGAGTTAGCAACATGTGGTTCTGTAATAAACTTTGCCTTAATATTCTCATTAAACTCATCATCATTCGTAATACGTGTGTCTGCTTTAGATTTTATTCTCTTAAACATATCAGTATAAAGTTTTTCTTTCTTCTGATACTCTTCTAAACTTTTAGGATAATCTCCATTAGCTTTATTAAAATCTTCACCATTGTCTTTTAGTAACTGAACAACCATATCTACTTGTGCCTTACCACCTCTAGCAGCACCAGCGCCGATTTGAGTTGCTTCCCATTTCAAGTTACTAAAACCAGTAGAGTTGTTTCCTTTAATCTGAAACTTATATCCCTTTCCACTTTTAGTTAGTTTTACCACGGTATCTTGAGACATCTTTTCATCAAGTCTTATAGTGGAGTCAACATCTGGAAAGTTATAATCATCTTTTTCTTCTAACGTAAGTTCCTTTACGTTAAACTCTTCCCATTTAGCCTGCTTTCCAGAAACTTTTTTTAATGATACACCTACAAGAATTCTTTTTTTATACATCTCACGCATCACTGTATTCAATTCTTGAATAGTTTGTGTACCTCTACTACCCTCAACTGTTGCGTCAATAACATCCGTAACTTTTTTAACAGATGATTTGATCAACCACATATCAGCAGGATCCCAGTTATCTTTCTTAGCAATTCCAAACTTTTTACTAACAAGGTCAGTTACATAATCCATAAATGATCCAGAACCACTGTGATCAAATACATTCCAAGTATTTTTTGAGAACTCTTCAAACATTTTGACGTGCTGTTTCCAGAAAACATCCATCCATTCTGGTTGAACATTTGGATATACCTTTCGTATACCCTCCATTGTCTCAGCATCATCATACATTGCTTGAACAGATTTCCAAGTTTTATTATCTTTCAATACTCTCTCAAACACATATGTTGATGCTTTCTCCTGCATTAACGTAGTTCTAGCATCCGCCTTTCCTGCTCCTGCAGATGGTTTATACTGTATTATAGCAGTTCTAGCCTTACCATCAACTTGTGTTGTTACAACAGTTGATGGGAAAGAGGACCCAGACATTGCTTTTGAGGCATACTTAACTCCAGCACTATCGAGTTCTTCCTGAACCATCGATGCCGTTGTTATTCTGTCTGGAGATTTTACTTCAAAAAAGGTACGCCGAGAAGAGGACTTGTCTGATATTGCAAGAGACTTGTCCTGTTGAATCTTCTCGATAATACCAACTAAGGCGACGATAGCATTTTTCTTTGCTGCCATCTTTTGTCTCAGTCAATCCAGGAGTTTACAATCTCTTCAAACTTTTTCAGTTCTGTCTCCGAGAAAGACACTTCTTCGTTTGCTTTGTTGAGAGTCTTGACGATCTTCTTAGAACGATCATATGACTTCTGACGCTTTTCATCAGTAGTAGAAGGACTTACAACCTCACGTCCTAGGTTACCTGCCTTACGGAACATCTTGTTCTTAGGAAGTTCTTTGTAACCTTCTTCCATTTTCTCATCACAATCATCATCGCACTTATGACCTTTCATACCGTGCTTCTTCTTATCCTTAAGAGCCTTCTTCATTGACTCTTTTTGATTACCATCCTTATCAAAGTCTAGGTAATCAGGTTTTGCTCCCTCACTCATTCTCTTAGCAACTTTCTGAGCACCAGAGGAAACTTTCTCTGCTGCTTTCTTCAGCATACCTTTAATACCAGACTTTGCTTTTACCTTAGCATCAACTGCTGCTCTAGCAGTCTGAGCAGACATATTTTTAGCAGTCTGTGACGTTCTTCTTGCTTTGTCTTGTACTGCTACCTTAGCAGTCCTATATGCACCATACGTTTTAACAGCACCGGTTGATGCTTTAGACTTTACTTTGTCCATTGCACCCTTAAGTCCTGACTTCATTGCCTTGACTTTCATTGCTCTAGGACTATCGGTATCACTACCATAAGTCACTTTTGCTTCAGAAAGCATTCCATCAACTATAAGATCAACACCAGTTACATCATAACCTTCGTCAAACAATTCTTGAACAATCTCTTCACAAATATCGTTAAGTTCTTCTTCGTTAATCAAGGAGAAATCCAACTCACTTAGGGAATCTCTACTGGCATAGAACTCTTCTTTAGCTTCAGGATTATGGACAGCCTTGTAAGCCTCCATGAAATTACGCAATACAGAAGACATTTCTTTTAACACATTACTTTTTTATATTTATATTATTCAAATATTCTCTTTCGTTTTTGTATATTATAGAGGGATCAAGATATAATTCAATACCTGTTTTTATTTCTGGAAACAACCATTCGTGAACTGGTAGACATGCTTTCCAATTCACCGGTTGAATACAGTTCATAATTACAACAGACCAAAAGGCAGCAGCATAGTTAAGGACTGTCGTCATTTACTTTTTCGTGTCCATACACGATTACAATTTTTCTATATTCAGTAGGATTACCCGAATCATAATCCCAACATTTATAGTGCTCTACTTTACCACCGATGTCTTCAGCGATACGATTTATCTTAGAATAAGGAACATCATTTCTAATCATAAGTCAACTCCAAATCTTGCATCACCAACTACTGTTGTATATTGGTCAAGTGTTCCATCTTGTTCGCACTTGAGATGCCATCTTGTCATAATGATTACATTATCTTTATGCAATCCAGACAACATTTTACGTCCTTGTTTAGTCTCAGTGCTCCAAAGTCCATATCTGGTTTCCCAAATATAAAACACGTCATCAATTAGTTCTCTAGTCTCTTTGTCTCCAGTCATCTGTTCTGTTTTGGTGGAACCAATCGTTGATGTCATCTGCGCTATTAAACTCTGTTTTGTGATTGGATGGATCAGGGTCTCCCAAGTCCATCCTATTCATAAAATCATCCAAACTTCCTTCTTGAATGTCTGGATTATGTGCTATTCTTTTTGATCTTCTCAACATTTCACCAGCAGATCTATTTGATTTTGCTAGTTTAGTTGCCCATATCATATCAGATAGTTGTACTTCTTCACCTTGACTGATGCGTTTACAAATAAACTCCATCCGTTGCCGGTATTGATTAGATAACATATCCTAATCTCTTTTATTTTATTATTTATTCTTCTATAGGAGATTCCTCTTCTGCAATAAGACCTTTTTTATTAAATCCAAATGGTCCAGTTTTTTCCTCTGCGCGATTCTTCATAGCAACACCAGCAAGAGATTCCATGATTTTTAAAATGTCCTCTGATTTTGCGTTTTCACCAAGTTCTTTAGCAACATACCAATACTTAGGCCAAAACTCTTCACCTGCAATGAGATATTCATTAAGACTAATCGTTTTCATTTTCCTCCAGTGTCGTAGTTAAGTTTGTCGTCTTCTTCTTTCAGTTTACGTTGACGGATACCTTCATGCAGTTTTGCGATAGCAGCACGAACTTCAGGAGTTTCATCAAACTCCCATTCATCATTCTTCTTGTTCTTGAACTTTTTCTTGGTCACGGAGTTCTACCTCAATTTTAGTGTCGAGTTCTACGATAAGATTACGAATATCAATGACCCTTGTTGGACAACAAGATAGATCTAAAGTATATCCATGCTGTTCACGATACAATGCCTGTCGAAGAGCAACTGCAGTTGGTATACCAATTTCAAGATTAATCATACATCTCCCTCTACACGATTTTCAGAATAATAAGAATCAAATGTTCCTGCAGGGTAACGAGCACTCAGTTTCTCAATGTTCATATCAAGAATCTCATCAAAGTCAGTATCCAATGCCATAAATGCTTGAGCAAGATACCAGCAGATATCTCCAAGTTCACGCTTCATGTGGAATACATTATCTTCTGTATAAGGTTTTCCTTGAAATACAATCTTCTTCACTACTTCAGTAAACTCACCTGCTTCTGCAGTCAGTCCCAAAGAAGCAGTTAGAAGTTGAGTAGTGTTTACTCCAGAAGCTTCAAGTTCAGCAAGACGAGATGCCATAGCACCATAGTTCAAACTAGGTTCACTAGTAGTTTGTTTTACAAAGTCAACATAATTATTCAAAACTTAAATCCCTCAAATACTTTCTTAGGTTTGTCCTCATAACTATACTGCTCTTCCTGTTTGTTGTCAAGCAAATCATCCTGTGCGGTTTGCTCACAATCATACAGTCTCATCTTTGCACGATCAACACCAATCACGAATCGTTTGAATACCGTCTCGGCATTATAGCGATTCTTCAACTGCTTTACAAGTATCTGTCCCAACTCCTCAAGCTCATCAGTTTTAATAAGGGCAAACATAAGATCAGCAGTAGCAGGGAGACCAAAGGACTCACTAGTATCAGTGAGTTCAACATCACTGCTGCCATAACCAGAGCGAGTGGTCTGCGTGGCAGAAACGATAGGGACGTTTGCTTCGACAGCCAACCCTCGAAGTTCCTCAGCAATAGCTTTGACAACTGTATATGAATTGACATTGCTACCAGCGCGATATCTTTCGGAAGCACATATATTAAGGTAATCAATGAAAATAATATCAGGTCTAAATGACTTCTTAAGTGCAAGTTCATTAAGAAGTGACCTAAAGTGTCCAGCATGTGCTGATGCCGTTGCATATTCTTTAATTATAAGAGTTCCCTGTGTCTTTTGAGCAACGTTGTTAACTTTACTCATAAACATTTGCTTAGGGAGATCAGCAATATCCTGAATATTAATGTTTAAGAGATTTGCGTCAATACGTTCCGCAATCTTCTCTTCAGCCATCTCTGCAGTAATATACAATACGTTCTTATTCTGAAGTAAGACAGCAGAAGCCATATGACACATAAACAGAGACTTGCCGACACCAGTCCCAGCAAGAGCAATATTGAGTGTTTTATTAGGAAGACCACCTTTTGTGATCTTGTTAAAGAACTCAAGGTCGAATGGAATCCTAGATTCTTTTTTGGTGTATAGATCATATCTTTCAGCACAATCTTCTAAGTAATCGTGTCCTACATGATTATCAAAACCAACAGCAAGAGCCTCAGATAGGATTGATGGGATGGCATCAGGACTATGCTTCTCACTCTTACCATCTGCAATAGAAATAGATTGAACTAGTGCTAAGTAAATAGCACGATCACGACACCACTTCTCAGTAGTATCCATCAACCAGTCAAAATCAACTGGTTCACTATCCAAATAACTAATGAGTTTTGTTATTTCTTTAAATCCAATATCAGAGATATCTGTTCTTTTTTCTACTTCAATACTTAATATCTCTTTTGTAGGAGTATCATTATATTGAGTAACAAAAGATTCAATCTCTTCATATACTATCTTCTGATTGGTATCTTCAAAATATTCAGATTTTAAAAAAGGAATAACCTTTCTCCAATAGTCTTCAGTATGCAGCAGATTCTTAAGGATTAAGAATTCAATTTTATCCATTTGACCACATACAGTAAGTTGACATAATATATTTTTTACCTTTCAATACTGGTTTACCACTATGAGGGAACATCCAATAAGGAGGAAAGATAAGCACAGATCCTTTTTGGGGTTTGATTGAACATTCGGGGTAGAATACAGTTTCTCCACCTTCAAAATCATCATTTAAATACCATATCATAGCAAGGTATCTACGTGAGGTGGAAAGCGAACTCACATCAGCATGAAAATCATATCTATCTTCCGTGCCGCTTTCATAGCATTTTATATTTCCTCCTTCAAACTCAAAGATATTTGACTGAAAGTACTTTCCATATTCCCCAATATAATTTTGATATGTGTTAAGAAATATATGATTTTGTTTTTCAATCTTTCGTCGAATAACATCGTAATGTTCATGATCATAAAGATTTTGAACGAAAAGATTAGTCCAATTTGGATATCCATTTCTATCAAGTCTCTCTTTTCTATCACTCTCGTTAAAGATATTAACGAATTCGTCACAGATTGAGTCAGGAATTGCCTGATCAATCTTCAAACACAAATCTAATATATTCATAAACCGTAAGAAAACTCCTCCTTAGCAATAGCATTTAACTTTTCTATTTCATTATCCATAGTGAATATATGTACTCATGATGTATTTGTTAATGGTTGTTGGTGGTAGTCCTGCATGAGGATATTCCCATGTAGGAGGGAATGCCGCTACTCTACCACACTTTGGTTTAATGTTCAACTTTTGTCTAGAAAAAACTGTTTCGCCATCATTAGTATTCAGATAAAATAAAAATGCAAGTGACCTTCTTGACGAAGAATGATCAGTTACATCTACATGCTCATCAAACCTTTCTTCACCATTAGGAAGATATCTTTTGATTCTAAACTCTTCAAGGGCACTTATGTCTGGAAGAAAATATGATTTAGTCTCATCCTTATACCGAGTATGAATATCTCTAATATAGGGAATAATTTGTCTAACCATTTCAAGATTTTCTTTATTCAGATTAACTTGTCTAAAACATGGTACATAATTATTATTGATAAACTCCTGGTTAGAGGAGTTCTCAAATATCTTAATTAGTTCTTTACAGTATGACTCTGGAAAAACATCATAATGCCGAACCATAAGAGAATTGTTCTTTTGCGATTTCATCTAACTTTTTCATTACTTCAGGTGTAAAATAAACCTCCGGTTCCTTAAGGATGGCTTTAGCATACACTTTCTTGCCGTTTATCTCATAACGTCCTGCAACATTCTTCCAGAGTCCACCAAGTTCTCCCAACTCAAGTAAACCATAATACTTATCAAGACCACGCTCATCGTAATAGAGACGTACTGTAACGTCTTTGTTTTCCTTACTTAAACGCGACTTAGCAGTCTTTGCCTTGATAAGGTTTCCAACGACATCGGTGCCATCTTTCTCCTTCTTCTTGGACAGATAGATGATTGTAGACGCTGCATACTTGAGGCCGCTGCCTCCTCCCATTTCTTTAGTTGGTACATAAGATCCGATGACATCGTAGGTGTGATTGGTTACAATCATTGGAATGTTTGCTTGACCAAGTTTGAGTGTGAGCATACGGAATGCTCCTTTCACTAGTTGGGATTTGGTCATGTCCCGAACTTGTTTGTCGTCTAGAGCATCACGAATCTCTTTCTCTGTCGAAAGCATACCAAGAGAGTCTAGCACAAACATGCAGGGACTGCGGTCATCTTCAGACGCTTTTAAGTATATATCAACAGCCTGCAATGCTTTCTGCCTAAACTGTTCGATCGTAACAACATTAATAACAACTAATCGTTCTAAGTCAATACCACGACTTTTAAGAAGAGACTTATTAACTGCTGCCTCAGTGTCAAAGTACAAACAGTAACCACCAGGATTATTATCCAGGAAATTCTTAACCACAGCGAGACTAAAGAAAGTCTTCCCAGTAGAAGACTCACCAGCAATGGCAGTAATCTTATTCCCAGAAACACCGCCAAATATGCTACCTGAGACCAGTGAATTAAGAACGTAAG
>Ga0209535_1001755_pt1 | contig 14448 bp, 16 predicted proteins | sample LinPmetageLP28_FD_184041 | JGI IMG/M metagenome (GOLD analysis project Ga0209535, IMG submission 184041) | Marine viral communities from the Pacific Ocean - LP-28 (SPAdes) (version 2) | ecosystem: Environmental > Aquatic > Marine > Oceanic | place: Pacific Ocean | collected 2009-08-22 | reverse complement strand
GTTTAGTGCGTCCGAGATATTACATATTAGAATAGATTACCGTTCCTACTGGTTTAGAGATAGACTTGGCCGTTGGACTTACGGTGTATGGGGCGCATCTCGCTTCACTTCACTACAACAGGCTATCCGAGCAAAGTATAACAGCATGAATAACCGTATCGCTTTAGAGGACAGCCTAACTAAGCAGTACATTACAATCGGTGCAGAAGCAGTTGAGGGTATTACAGACCCCGATGAGCAACAAGAAAGACTAAACTTTGTTATGGACTCAGTAGGTACTCTACTAGACGGCCTTCGTTCCGACCAAGTACCTATCCTTCCTCACTATGTTAAAATGGAATTCGTTGACCTAAAGAATACTATACCGGATAACGCTGGATTTATGGATTCAGTTAATGCTGATATATCATCTGTTTTACATGTCCCTAGAGTATCTATGGGGCAAGAAAGAGGTTCGACCTTCGCTGCTACCTATAACGCAAGCCAATGGTCAGTACAGGCGATTCGTAGGTTACAAGCAATCTTGGCTCAATCTATCAAAGGTCTTTTCTCAAAACATTTAGAGTTGCTAGGTATTAATCACACAATGGTTGATTTACCAGCCCTAGTATTCCAGCCTATTGATGAAGAGTCACCCTTTGAAGAAACAAGGCGTGTCACTATGGCATACGAGGCAGGTATTACTACACTAAATGAAGCAAGGACTGACTTAGGATTACCTAACGAAAGAGGCGAAGTAGGGAAACAACGATATAACAAGTCGAACAACAATAAATCAAGCGGGGAGTTGCCTCGACAAAACGAGAACAAACCGCCCGAAGAAAGTGAATAGGTGATTTAAGATGGCAAAAAATGGTAATAGTTTCAATGACAGAATGGTTTCAAGCACAGTAAAGCCAGCAATTTATCTTTGGTTGCTTGCTTGTGGTGCAGTAGTAGGTATGGGTATATGGAAGCCCAATGTAGTTCTTGAAAACTTAGATGGGTTTATCGCACTTATCGCTATCATCGGTGGTGTCGCTGGCCCTGCTCTTTCTACGGTATTAAGAATGTGGGAGTCCGAACAAACTCAAGAGGTTGACAATATCCCTACTGAACTTAAACACCAAAGAGAACTTAAATCCTCTATGGATGACCATACAATCGCATTACAAAAAGCATCTCAACAACATGAGAATGAAATTAAAAAATCGGCTCAAATCCATGAACAAGAGATTGAAAAGATTAAACTTAACATGGCTGCTGAACTAAAACCAATCGTAAAGAAAAAGTGATTGTATGCATGTGGTGTTTGGTCTAACTCACATAGATTTAGAGATGGTGTGGGACTCAGTACTACCTACCGCAAGTCAAAAGGGTTATCCTAAAATATTTGATAGTGCATTATATTGGGTACTCTATGAAGACGGTATTGCCATAGCATATACTAGTCATCTAAAAATAGATGGGGTTGTGTTAGTCGGTAATACTTATGTTAGAAAAGAATACAGAAGCAAAGGACTACACTCGTATTTATTATCACAAAGAAATAAATCACCTGTACTAAAAAACTTAACTAAAGTAACCGTACTTAACCCTATAGAAGATTCTCAGTTATCTAATCTAATAAGTGTGGTAAGTAACCTAGGCTACAAAAAGGTTGAAAGGATAACCGATATATCGGGAGAAGTATCGGACGAATTGTTTACGCAATTAATTGAGTCCGGTAAACAAATATGGAGTTGTTAAAATGCCTACACCAAAAGAAGGTGAGTCAAGAGATGACTACATGAGCCGATGTATGGGTGATGATAAAATGAATGATGAATTTGGTAATCCTCAACAAAGAGCAGCAGTATGTAATTCTTACTTTGAAGAAAAGAAAGCAGAAACCGTAGAGGCTTTGCAGTATGGTAAGCCCGGAAAAGATGACGCACGAAAGACTCCCGCTAAACCAAGTGAGCGTCGTAAAGGCTCTAAAAAGAATAAGAAAGACTCAGCCAGTAAACCTAACTCATCAATTAAAATGAGTAAAGAAACTGAGGGTCGTATTCGTAAGTTGATGGAAGAACATAACAAAAAGGTATCATCAAAAGGTAAAGGTAGTAAGGCTTCTATGGGAATGCTAAAGTCAGTCTTTCGTAGGGGTACTGGTGCTTTTAGCCGTAGTCACGCACCCAACATGTCAAGAAGTGGATGGGGAGTTGCTCGTGTTAAAGCCTTCCTTTATCTCTTGCGAAACGGCAGACCTTCCAATCCAAATTACAAGCAAGACAACGACCTTTTGCCTAACTCTCACCCAAGAGGTAAAAAAGCAGATGAAGAATACGAAGATTGGGGATTGGCTGTGGAAGCCGCCAAGTATCAAGGAAGAACTGTTACTCTTAACAAGCCATTTAGAACTTCCGGCGGCAAAAAGAAATTCGCAGTATATGTAAAGAACTCCGCAGGCAAAGTTATAATTGTTCGATTTGGCGACCCTAACATGGAAATCAAGCGTGACGACCCTAAGCGTCGAAAGGCATTCCGTGACCGTCATAACTGTGCAGAAAAGAAAGATAAAACAACTCCGGGTTATTGGTCTTGCTATCAATGGCGAAGCGGCTCTAAAGTTGAGAGTAGTGAAGAGTTTAATAAAACAGACGATACCGTATCAGCGGATATGAGCGGCTGTGGTTGTGGTTGTAGCGGTGAATCCGTTGAAGCCAAGATGATTAGAAAGGATGTATATGATAACCCCGGCGAAGCCGCAGGTCGAGCGAAAGAATTAGGCTTGGAAGGGTTTCATTCCCATGAAGAAGATGGGGAAACTGTATTTATGCCCGGTAAAACCCATGAAGAGTACATTAAGAAAGTCGGTAAAGATATTCCTAAGAAAGAACAAGATGTCGAAGGTTACTATGATAAAGATGAAGAAAAGAAAGCATCTTATCATAATGGCGGGGGTTCTTGTAGAGATGGTTATGAGAAGCAAGGAGATATGTGCGTTAGAGTAGCAGTCACTTGTGATATTACAATAGACAATATAGAAGCAAGAGTAGAAGCATCTACTGGTAAAACTGTAATTAGGATTAGCGGGGTAGCATTTACTGATGGTATTAACAAGAACAACTGGGGTATTAGAGCAGAATTAGCCGCAAAACTCGCAGATGAAATGGTTGGTGCTGATATCACATTAAACCACCCGAAGGCTGAGATGGGACGATTCCGTAGAAACATGGAAGGCGGAGTAGACGAAGCAGTAGTTGGTGAAGTAACCGAGGCAAGTTATGTTTCTAGGGCTGACGGATATGTAGTTAAATATGTAGGCGAAGTTCACAGAAACGAATTATTTTCTGCTCTCGAGTCCGGTCTATGGATGAGAGCAGATTACGGAGTGTCTATCGGTGGAACAGGTATACCATCCGAGATTATAGAGGCCGAAGACGGAGGTAGACCTACTATGTGGTTTGCTGATGAATTTGACTTTGACCACTTGGCAATAGTCCACAAACCAGCGTACCAAGAGGCTAATATAGAAAAAGCCGTCAAAGTAGAGGCTAATGAAAGTTTTAAGTATCAACCCGAAGGTAGCACAGATTACTCGAAGGTGAACGAAATGACTGACGAAATTATTGACGAATCAAACAACGCTTCCGAAATGGAAGCACTTAGAGCAGAATTAGTTCTAAGAGAAGCAAAAATAGCAGAATTTGAAGCAGCAGAAGTAGCAAGAGCAGAAGACGCTCGTGTTGCTCTAGTTGAGAAAGCAACCGAACTGGGACTTAAGGGACATGATGACTTTTCAGCAGAAACCCTTAACTCAGTTATCGCATCTTGGGAAGCATCCCGCCCTGCCCCTGTTGAAGAGGTAGTAGAGATGACACCTGCTGAACCAGCATCCTCCGAGCCAGTAGAGGCTTCGGAAAAATCCGAACCAGTAGTAGCAAACTACCTAAACGGAAAAGTTGTTTCATCTAAAGAATCACTTTACTCTCGTGCATACAACGCTTGGGTTGATGCTTACAATGGAGTAATGATAAATGCAGACGAATCCCCTGCTTTAACATACGAACAATTAAAAACAAAAAGGATTATTTGAATAGGAGTTGATGAAAAATGTACAGAACACAACCAATAAGCGTAACAATGAAAGATGATGAAGTTATTAGAAGTCCCGGAAGACTAATAACTATGGACGGTACAACTAATACTATGAGAACTTCCGCTGCTGCGGCAATAGCATTGGGTGTAACCGCTGACGAATCCTCTCGTTCAGCAGTAAGCCCTCATGCTTATGTAACCAGCGGTCACACTGTAGGTTACTACCCATTAGGGGGAGTAATGCTGGTACAAGTTGATGCAGCATCAACCTTTAACATTGGCGAAACAGTATATGTCGGTGCAAGTGGTCTTGCTACCTCAACTCAAGGAAGCAACAAGAAACTCGGTATCTATGTCGGAGATGCGGCACATACGGCTACTGCCCTAAGTGCGCCTCTTGGCGGTAATGAAGGACAAAGCGGCCTAACAGAAGGTGCGCTAATTAGAGTTAACACAAACTCAGCGGCAATCGCATGAGGACAATAAAATAAAAAAATAGGAAGTGAATAAGATGGCAAACGAAACATTAGAACAAATATTGAATGTATCTGCGACTACTGGCCCATTTGGGAAAGGCGACGCAGTATTAGAACAAACACTAAGAGACTTTATCCAACTACAATCAACAACTATCGCAATAGGTACAAAACTTGTTGGTGTTAGAACTGTTGGATGGTTGTCCTTTACTTGGTACACTGGTGCTAACGGGACTTTCTCTTACCCATTGGATGACAATGCAGTAGTTGACCCTACCAAGATTGGTACACAAAACTACTCAGTCAAACTTGAGAAGGGACAAGGTCGATGTGTTTTCCTAGACTCCACACTACTTCGTGGCGAGTCCTTTGAGAACATGAACCGACAACAATTGGCTATCATTTCCGCAAGAGCAGATTTGATTGACAACCACATTCTAGGTAAACTACATGCTGGTGCTGGTTTAACACAAGCCGCAACTGCTGTTTGGGGCGGCAGTGGTGCTGATGAAGAGAAAGATGTCATAGACGCTATGGACTTGATTTTCGTCAACGCAAGAGTCAGTGGTCAAGAAAGACTATCACTCGTACTACCTGCTTCATGCAGAAGTGAAATGATGAACACTCGTCTATACACCAATGTACTGTTGTCCCTCCAAGAGAGACTTAACTCCATGATTGGTCTTGATGTCTACTACACTCGTGACTTCGGAACTGCTGGTGCAATCAACAAAGATGCATTGCTACTAATCCCGGGTCAAGAAACTGCTGAGTTCTTTACCTACAACGGTGACGGATTCCAAGAAACTGAACTAACTCGTATCGAGGGTGTTGGTTTCTCATGGCTACTCACCTCTTACATGGGTACTGTTATCCACGAAATGCAAGACACTAAGGCTAACGGAACTGCACAAGACGCTGGTAAGAACAGCAGAATTTGTAAGATTACCGGCGTTATTGCTTGAGGGCTTTAAGTGAGTAATAAAACAACTCTAAAAAAGCAGTTGAAAGCGAAAGGTATTCCCTTTCCAAAAGACGGTACAGTGGCCGAACTTGAGCATAGGCTTGAGTATTGGCTCGGCGGCGATGGCTACATGTTTAGGCTTGCCGTACCTGCCTCTAGGATGAAGGACGAGTCTCATCCTGTTAGGCTGCTTGAATACGGTAATATGTATTGGGTTCCTAATAGTAAATATGCTGAGATGATAGCACTAACTAAAATGGTGTGGATTATGGGTAGGTCATTAGACCCACCAAAAGGTTCAGTAGTACTTGATGTTCCAAAAGATTTTAACGACAAATGGGGAATAGGTGTTACTGATGGCAGTAACGACTGATAACATACGGGATTTGCTCAACAGGCCGAGAGGACTGAATGAAGCAACTATTACTGAATTAATTACTATTAGGACTGCTCAAATAAATAAGATGGCTCGTGGCACTAAATATGGAGTAGATAGTGCTGTTGACACCACCCTCAAAGAGAGCGCAATTAAATGTTTAGTGTGCCTCGACTCCCTTAATATTCTAGTTGATACTGTACCGTCATATTATAGTGAAGATATGCAAAGTGTTTATGACCGCAGGTTTCAGCAACAAATCATCACTTATCAGCAACGGGCTGATGAGGCGGTGGCTTTGATTGCCGAAGCATCGGGTTCTGCCTTTGCTACTGGTTCTACAAAGACACGCCTTGTATGAGTTGATGATTAATGGCAGATAAGTACTGGATAGCAAATGGTGTATCTGCCAATTGGAACACTGCCGCTAATTGGAATACAGCAGCAAATGGTAGTGGTTCAACAGGAGTCCCAGCGACTACTGACAATGTGCATTTTGGCCATGCTACTACGCTTGCTGCTAACAAAGGTAATGCCGCCTGTATAATGAACACATCCCCCACAGTAGTTCAGTTTACATCTTACAGTGGTTATAATGATGTTAGTTATAGCGGCAGTATGACATTCACTAATACTTTAAACTCTATTTCGTTTGCTGGGAGAAACCCACAAGAAATAGGCTTTAGAGTCAATATGAGCATAGTAATAGCAGGAACCTCATCTAACAACGGTACTTATGTTATAACAACAGTAACAAGTAGTGTAATAATCGTGGGTTCTTCCTTAACTGCTGAAACAGTCAGTGGTACTGCTAATTACAATACTTCATTTGATTTAAGTTCTAACTCCTTAACATTTACTGGTTCGGGTATTCTTTTCACTCTTGATTCTGTAATTAAAAACACAGGCGGCGGTACTGGCAGTATAACTATTAATGGTGGTGCGTATGTAGGTGGTACCGGAAACCGATATTTTTTGGCTGGCGATAATCAAAACTTCTTAAATAGAGATACTATAAGAATGACATTTGCTACTACGACTGGTGTTATGTTTTTTGACGACGGCGTTTATCCTGCTACTGTATTATCCGCTGGAACTAATGCTACGGCAGGTTACTCTACGCCTACATCTAAAGAGCATGGTGCGACTAAATTCTATCAACTATCCTCCGCTAATGATTGGACTGCGAGTGGCGGTACTGTAAGAAATGATTTACAAAAACAATTTCAAGTAGATGATACAAACGGTATTGCCATTACTACAAGGATATTCGATACAGGGTACTCTACTTGGACTTTTGAAACGACTGCTGACTTTGTAGTACCTACTGATGGTGAGTTGACTTATGGCAATAACAATAATTTTAATGTACGCTGGTATAATTTAATCATTAAGAATACTGGGGATGCTAATAAAAAGGCAACTATAGGTCTTAGAAGAAACCTTGATGTTAATTCTTTGACTGTTGATGTGGGTGCTACTTTGAGAGGATATGCCACACAAAGCAGCGACACTGTTGTTGGTGGGACTTGTACTATATCTTCGACTACAAGACCAAATATTAAAGGTGCTTGGAATTTTAAACAGGTAGCAGACGGGGTATACACTTCTATATTAGATGAGGCGTATGCTATTACTCCTTCGCATGGTGTTGTTGGTAAAGCACAGTTTTCTTTTGGTGGTGGGTCATTTCTTTCACATGACAAAATACAACTAGTACTAACCTCCTATACGCCGGGCGGCTGGGCGCAAGTAGACCCAATATTACAAGCATGCGATGGTGCTTACATGAAGAGTAGTTTCTACGCATTTTGTCAATCTTACGCCGCCGGAGTCGGTGCGGGTAATGACACAATATGGATAAGCAACGGCTCTCCATCCGTACCATACTTTACTGATAGTGCCGGTACAAAGCACAGTCTACTCGGCGGCGGCGGCGGCAGTGGTACCGTTACTTCGGTTGGTCTAACTGAAACAGGCTCAGCATTAACTATTACTGGTTCCCCTATAACAACATCGGGTACAATTAACATAGCGGGTGCAGGTACTTCTTCTCAAGTTATTCTAGGTGATTTAAGTTTAGCGACATTACCAACAGGTACAGTTACTGGTTCGGGAGTAGCAAATCAAGTCGCTTATTGGGGTGGCACAAACGCACTTACAGGAAGTGCGGATTTAACATTTGTTGATAGTGGGGGGGTTCAAACATTCCAAGTTTCGGGTAGTGAGCCAAAATTACAAGTGCAAGATAATACCGCAGGTGTGAGTGCCGCAAGAATTACTCTTGACCCATCCGTTCCCGATGGAACAGGTGGTCTTGCTATGTTTTGGGGTATCGCAAGTTCTCCCGAATTGTACATGAAGATTGGTGCTTATGCAGGTGGTAATAATTTTGAAACCAAAAATAGAGATTTTAGAATCTTTGGTGCTACTGGAAATTTAATGGTTATGGATGAATCCGCCTTAGCAACAGGACTTGGTGGGATTTATGAATTAAGCACAGGGCTTCCTACAAGAACCTTAGATGTAGGGAAGGAAGATGCCTCTACAAACACAGTCCTAAACATTCTTGGATTAACAAGACAGTCTAGCGGTACACCGGCAGCAGGTATTGGTGTAGGTATAGATTTCGTAGTCGAAACTTCCGCAAATAACAATGAAGTAGGGGCAACTATCGAAGCAGTAACAACTGATGTAAGTTCAACTTCCGAAGATTTCGATATGACTTTCAACTTGATGGCTGGCGGTGCTGCTGCGGCAGAAAAAATGCGTGTTGGTAGTAATAAAGTTACTATTTCCGAAGATACTTTAATTCAAAACGCTAACTCATATACTGAATTAAGAATCAACAATACTGGTTCTTCAAGCGTAGTATCAAGAACAAACCTTGTTTTAGAATCTAGTGATGATTATAGAGGCGGTGGAATGTATATTTCAACTGCTGACATTCAAGCAGGACAGGCACAGACATGGGCTTTTGGAAAATCCTATACAAAGGACAATTTACAAATTGGTTTTTATCAAGACAATTATGATGATATTGTAGGTGGTTCTAATGACCCACTTCAATATTCTAAAAACCTCTTAACCATGACAACTGCCGGAGATGTGGGAATAAATATTGGCACAGATAACCCCGAAGCAAAATTAGATGTTAGAGGGGCAAACGACAATAGCGTATCGGGAATGTTTAGTGGGTCATTGTCAGTTGAGAACTCGGCTGAATTAAATCCACCCGCAAGCAGGGCTTACGCTTTCTTGTCAGTCAGTGATGGAAATTCTATGGTTGGAGGTAATCTTAGACTCGACGATGGAGTTAGTGGTGGAACTCACGCTGGTTATGCGTCGGGAACAAACATTAGAGGCGGTTCGGGAATTACATTCTCAAACTCTTCATCAAGTGATGACGGACAGATAATGTTCCTAAGACAGAATGACTCCGATGATGATACTTGGACTGTAAAGGAAAGTGGCCGGTTCGATGAAAACGGGCGTCTTGGTCTTGGAACAAGTAATCCTCAAGTCAAACTCCATGTGGCAGGAACAATCCGCCAATCAAATGCGACAGACAAAGTAATATATGCTGATGCTAACGGGGATTTAGGGGCTTTGACGCTTGGTACTAATCTATCATTAACTGGTTCAACACTAAACGCTGCCGGTGGCGGTGGTGGTGGGGGTAGCATGTCCTCATGGACTCTAAGTGGTGATAGTGGGGCTAACCAAACTATTGCTGACGGTAATACTGTTGATATTGCCGGAGGAACAGGTATCTCATCAGTAGCAAGCGCAACAGATACAGTCACCCTTAATCTTGACAATACCGCCGTGACCGCAGCGACTTATGGTAGTGCAACCCAAGTAGGTCAATTTACAGTAGATGCTCAAGGAAGAATAACTGGGGCTTCAAATGTGACTATTAGTGGTGGCGGTGGAGGTGGTGGTGGTTATCCATTGTTTAAGCACGACCAATCCCCAAGCACAAATAATTTTTCACCATTTAGATTATTAGCAAATAACGACACAATAGAACTTGGGTTATCAACAGGGAGTGGAAAAGATGTATCAGTCTTTACTCCACAAACTGATACAAGTAATACTGTCGGTATTGGTATTACTGCCATAGGTTCAGTAGCAACAAATACAGGCCGTGAGTATATATTTTACGCTCAAGGTAGAACGGCTGCTGCTTCTACCGATTATAGCACCGCACCACTCTCAACAACAGGTAGTTATCCTACTTATTTTGTTGAAAGTATGAGAAATGTTCCCATAGGAAGTGGTGTTTTCTTTGGTATGTCTTTACTACAAATAACTTCGGGCGATGGGGTAAATAATGTTAGAGTTATTGACGCTGGCGAGCATCAAGTATTGAATGGTTCAGCAGTTGGTGGCGACCCATCGGGCGAACCCGAAAACCCAAGCACAGTAAGAATACTTCTTATTGTAGACCATCAATTGCTGGATGATGGGAGAGGGAGATTCGCTCCTAATTATAGAATAAGACCAAATTAATGAGATGATAAGATGACGAGATGTAATTATTTAGATGCTTGGTTTGATGAACAATCAAAGAAGGTTGATGAAGCCGAAAAGAAAACGAATAAAGATTTTGTGACAGGTGGTAAGAAATGAGAAAAGGAAAAATAGTTTATTTGCCACCCGAAAGGTGTTATACTAATGTAAACATTGAAGAAACACCTCATGGGTATGCCCTTTATAGGGTGGGTGAAAGCAAGCCTTTTACTTTTATCCCGACATCAGCAGTAAAACAAATAGAATACAAGGAATGAGCGACATGGAAACAGAAATGATAATATTAGGAATAGGATTAACTGTCCTCGCAGTAGAGCGTGGGTATAAACTTTACAAAAAATATATGGCCGATGGTAAGATAACACTTGACGAAGTATTGGAAATGGCGGAGATGGCTAAAGACCTACCTTCCCTATCTCAAGTCAAGAAAATGAAAAAGGCTGACCTTGTTGCTCTATGTGAAGAACATGGCATTGACGCTAAAGGTGTCAAGGCTGATTTGATTGCTCGACTTGAGGAAGTGATTGAATGAGTAGAGTTGGTGCATCGGAAGTAAGATTTGATAATATCAACACAAGACTTGATAAGCACGATGAAATGATTGAAAAAATGGCAGAAGCACAAACTGAAATGATGGTGTCCATCGCTCAATTACATTCGAGTGTTAAGATTCTTTTATTGTTTGTGGCCGCCGGTATGGGTATTGATTTTACAGGGCTGATGTGATATGACTTATTGTACAAATGCCGATGTATCTATTAGATTAGGTTTAGATTCTGCACAACAAAGTCGTGCTGCATCAAGAATAACAAGCGCCATTAGTCGTGCGACTATCTACATAGACCAAGAGTTTCGTGATTACGGACGAGCCGCACCTACTGGCGCTACTGGAACAATGGCGGCAGTCCTCAAAGAAATATGTGGCGATTTATCAGCATCAATTTATCTTGAAGATGATACTGCATTTCATACCTCCGGTAGTGACCCTGTGCGTTCCAATGTCCTTAGAACAAGGGCTATAGAAGAATTAAAAAGATTGGCGCATTTGGGAAGTGTTTGATTAATGAAAATATACATCCCTAACCGTAAAACCCGTATCGCTAAGGACGGCGGTAGCGTAGAAGTATCTATTGACTTTACAGAAGTCAACAGGGCTATTAGTTTTATGGAAAGTGAGTCGGGGGCAGCAATGGCAGACGCTATAGCGCAAGTTCTTAGAGGACAATTGACAAAAACACAGGGATTTATCAACAGTTCAGTACCACCTAGAAAAAGATTCATGGGTAAAAAAGTAGCCGATTCATTAATGGTAGAGGCAGGTGTGACCGCAGTAGGTGAAGCACAAGTTAGATTCGGTAGCGACCCTATGGATAGTGGTGGTGTTACTGGTTCTCGTGGTGGTCAACTAGCACTAATGCTAGAGTTTGGAGTCAAAAGTTTTCCTTATGGGTTTGATTTTAAAACTATAGAAGCATCCCCCTCATTTGGTGTAGGTGGTAACAATGGCAGTTTCATAAACGCTAAAGTTCATCCAATGTACAAAGGTTATGATGGCATAGGATATTTAGCCGCCGCATTTGCCGAAACAGTACCTAAGATGGAAGATGCTATAATGAACAAGTTACAGGAGAGATTCGCATGAGCATAGCAACAACAACACAGTTTTGGACTAGCCGAATGAACGGCGAATTACCTTCGGCATTAACAGGGTATGGGCAAGATAACGATTCATTTGCTTTGACAGCGGGTATTGGTGGCAACGGTAGCGTAGTCGGCAATTCTTTTGTAATTAGTGGTAGCGGTCAAAATTGGTCTATAACGCCAACTACAACTGCTTATACTATGGTTGCCTGCTTTAAGTATGGCGTTACACCAGCAGACGGAACAGTGCTAATGAAAATGGATAATGGGACTCATTCTGTAGAAGTCCAATCCGACGGCACAGATGACAAAATAAAACTTGTAGGTAATACAACAGTAGTCAGTAGTACTGGCTTAGATTTAAAACAACAGGGGTCGTTTGAGGCAAAGCCTATAATGCTTAGATTAACATTAGACGCAGCAGGCAACGCTAAGTTATACATTAGAGAAATTATCGAGGATGACCTTGGTGCTACTCAATATTTGTCAGTAGTCGGTGCTACAGGTTCTTCTGCTGCCGTACTATGGGGTAATACAAACGGTACAATTACTTGGAACAATGTATATGTAAGTACGCATGGTGCATTTAGCCCCGATGAATTATCAACATCTCCTTTCGTTTCGGATATGCTTATGCGTATGGCATTCTCTATTGTTGAGTTGCTAAGAAACAGCAACAGATTCTACCTTAAGAATTTCATAGACAACTCGTCAATCACATACGGCTACGATGTATCATCGGGTATGGTAAGCCGTCTAGCACCACCTACAATCCATGTAGTTATTAGAGAGTTAACATCCCCTAGTTTTGAGACTCTTGGTGGTACAAGAATCGACCAACGATATAAAATCATTTTGTTTATTACCAGTCGTGGTACTGATTACAAAAACTCATACAGAACTGGGCTTGAATTGATGGGTGATTCATTTGATGAAATCTATACGAATACTGGGCTTCAAGGCAACACCGACAGCCTAATTAATTATACCGCAAGTCTTGATACTAAATTAGATGATGATGAAGTAGTATGTATTCATCGTATAGAGTTTGAATACATGCGTCGTTTGAACATGCTGCATCGGTGATAACCTTCAAATAACAAACCGAATGTAGCGATACATAGGTGAATACCGAATGTCCTCAAATTTCGCATACCGATATGTAAGCATTACCCCCGAACACACAACCAGTACAGGCGCAAGAAGTTATGGTACTGCATCTGCTATGACTGCTCACGGCAGTAAAATCTTTGGAGAGGTCGATGATGAGTCAGTTGCTCACATGTTTGACCTAATGACAAGAGCAGATATGAGCCGCTACGGTGCTGCTAAATCACTTAATGGCAAAGAGCATTCCGAAGGTGGAGTTAACATGGTTATCCAAGCAGATGATTTCTGCGGATTACTATTCTATGGTGCATACGGAGACAATGCCACAGCAGACTCCGCTAAGTACGCAGTCGCTTCAAACAAGCATACCATGACCGAGGGCTTAGACCACATCCTACCTTCATTCACACTTGAAGTAGGCCGTGAAGATAAGGAACACACATATACTGGTATGTGCTTAAGCAGAATCTCAGTAAGCGGTACTGTTGGAGAATACGCCACAATGTCTGCTGACTTTATGGGTAAGGCTGAGAGTGCAGTAAGCCCATTAACCACACCAACCTTTGCGGGTGCTACTCTTGAAGGATTACACTTTGCAGAAGGAGAAGTTACTTTCTCAAGTGCTACTGGTACTGCTGGCGTAATTTCTACAAATATAAAATCAATTTCAATGGAAATATCTACTAACCTAAATACCGACGACGCATGTTCGATTGGTAGCAGAACTTATGTTAGACAACCCGAACCACAGATGAGAGAAATTACAGGTTCAATTGAGTTCTCAAGACCGGAGATAGGAACTGCTCTAAGCGGTTCAAACCAAACCCCACAATACGAATTAATTACTGCTGTTGGTGGTAAAGAGTACGACGGAACTATTGCTGGAAACCCTGCAATCTCTATTAAGTTTACACAAAGCGCAACAGCAGTATTGAAGATTGACATACCAAAAGTTCGCTGGGAAGCACCTTCTATGAATGTCAGTGGCCGTGACTCAACTACTATGTCTCTAAACTTCGTCGCACTTGTTGACGACAACATGGCTATGTCCGAAGTTGTGTTTGAAACACTAGTGACAACCGCAGGCCGTTACTCTAAAGTTTGAGGGGGTCTTAAGTTGAAGAAAGACAAAGGAATCAAGATTGGCAAACTGCCATCAGTAAGTATGACAAAAGGACTTAAGATACAAGTCCCAATAGCACCAGTGGTTGAAGAACCAAAGGTAGAAGTTAAGGTGGAAAAGAAATCCCCTGTAAAGAAAAGTAAAGCAAAGAAAAGTAAGA
>Ga0209535_1001751_pt1 | contig 14456 bp, 11 predicted proteins | sample LinPmetageLP28_FD_184041 | JGI IMG/M metagenome (GOLD analysis project Ga0209535, IMG submission 184041) | Marine viral communities from the Pacific Ocean - LP-28 (SPAdes) (version 2) | ecosystem: Environmental > Aquatic > Marine > Oceanic | place: Pacific Ocean | collected 2009-08-22 | reverse complement strand
TTTACTATGTCTAACTTTGAAACAGAAGTCCATGAGATGTATGTTGACCTAGTTGTATTTGGTACTGGGTGTATGTTTGTTGAGATGGATGAAAAGACATTACGATTTAGTACAAGGCATATATCAGAGTTTTATGTAACAGAAGATCAATATGGTATCGTTGATACTGTATTTAGAAAGTATGAGTTACCTGCAAGACAAGCTGTGCAGAGATTTGGCATTGATAATGTAGGTGCATTTATTGCACGAACATTTGAGAAGAAGCCTGATGAGAATGTAGAGATACTTCATGTTGTGATGCCTAGAAAAGAAAGAGATCCAACGAAACGAGATAATAAGAATATGCCATTTGCATCTATGTATATTTGCATGGAAACAAAAATGATATTGGCAGAGAGTGGTTTTCAGGAACTACCTTACGTTGTACCACGCTTCCTTAAGGCAACAGGGGAAGTTATGGGTAGATCTCCAGCTATGGTTGCGTTGCCAGATGTAAAGATGATTAACTTGATGTCTAAAACAATCATACAAGCAGCACAAAAAATGATAGATCCTCCACTATTAGTGCCTGATGATGGGTTCTTGCTCCCCATTCGAACCCAGCCTGGAGGTCTCAACTTTTACAGATCAGGTTCAAGGGATACAATAACACCACTACAAACTGGTGCTAATATACCTATTGGATTGAATATGGAAGAACAGCGAAGAACGGCAATACGTTCTGCTTTCTTCGTTGACCAATTATTGAGTGGCAGTACACCTAACATGACAGCGACAGAAGTTATACAAAGACAAGAAGAAAGAATGAGAGTTATAGGTCCTGTGCTTGGTAGATTGATGAACGAGATGTTAAGACCTTTGATTGATAGGGCGTTTGCTTTGATGTTGCGTGCAGATATGCTTGCCGTACCACCAGAGGTTTTACAAGGATTGGATATTGATATTGAATATGTATCACCATTGGCAAGAGCACAAAAGTCTAGCTCTGTTAATGGTGTGATGAGAGCCTTAGAAATATTAATGCCATTGTCACAACAACTACCAGTTGGAGATCACATTGATCCTGATGGATTGGTTACTTATTTAACTGATGCTTTAGGCGTTCCAAAGAAAGTCTTGAAACCACAATCAGCCGTTGACGAAGAAAGAGAACAGCGTGCAATGATGCAACAAGAGCAGATGGAAAGACAAATGGAGCAAGAAGATGTGGCTACAGTTGGTCAGGCAGCACAAGCAGTAAGAATGGTTGGTGCAAATGAATGACCAGATAACACAACTAAAAGTAATGTATAAAGATGCTTTTGGAAACAATGCTGGTAAAAAGGTTTTAGAGGATTTGGAGATACGTTGTAACTGGCGTGCTTCAAGTTATGTAGCTGGTGATGCCAATGCTACAGCCTTTGAAGAAGGTAAAAGGGCAGTAATACTACACATATATAACATGATGAAAGAGGAGTAGATATGTCAGAACAAGTTGCTGAACAGGTAGCCGAACCAGTACAGCCTACAGCGTTGGAAACACCAGCCGAGGTTGCACAAGGTGGGTCTGGTAACAGTTTCATGGAAATGATACCAGAAGAATTAAGGGAGCACCCTAGTCTATCACCAATAAAAGATGTTGGTAATTTAGCTAGGAGTTATGTAAATGCACAGAGATTGATAGGTAGCGACAAGGTTCCGTTGCCAAAAAATCCTACAGAAGAAGATTTAGATAACATTTATAGTAAGTTGGGCAGACCAGAAACACCACAGGGATATGAGTTACCTGTTGATGGGAATGTTATAACTGAAGAATTAGCTACACAATATGCAGACATTGCACATAATCTAAGACTTACACCACAGCAAGCACAAGGTGTATTGGATTATTATAAGAGTACAGTCCAACAAACAAGTGAAGGATTGGTGCAACAAGCAGAAGAACAGGCAGAGCAAACAACAGCAGAACTACAAAGAGAGTGGGGTCAAGCCTTTGAGCAAAAGGTAACGGCTGCAAAAGAGATTGTAGATCAGTTTGCAGGTCCAGAGTTGTTACAGATGAAGCTAGAAGATGGAACATTAATTGGTAATCATCCAGCTTTTATCAAGGCTTTTGCTGCTATGGGAGATTTTAAGTCTACTGTAACAAGCGAAGATACTGTATCTGATAATGCTATTAACAGAGCTTATACACCACAAATGGCACAACAAGAAGTTGATGGTATTATGAATGATAAGACACACGCCTATTGGAATAGAAAAGATCCTATAGGAAGGCAACGTGCAGTAGAACGTATGCAGGAATTGATGGGGTATATTCATGGATCATGAATTAACACCTGACCAAGAGATTCGTTTGGAATGTTTACGGCTTGCAGTTGAATTTGGTACACAAAGAGATTTGTTGCATCCAGAGAAACTTGCTGATATATATTACGAATGGGTTATGAAGGGTAGCTTGGAAACAAGTCCTCAAGACAATCGGATAGACGATAGCCTAAAGTCGGCTAAAAATTCTAGGAGTGTCCGTAAAGGGTAGCACACTGTAAGTAAATCAAATGTAACTTTTACGAAGGAGACTTAAATGTCAGCCACAGTAACTACAGCATTTGTCCAACAGTATTCTGCTAACGTGCAGATGTTATCTCAACAGATGGGAAGCCGTCTTAGAGACACAGTTCGTGTAGAGAATATTACAGGGAAAAATGCTTTTTTCGATCAGGTAGGCGTTGCTACTGCTCAGTTGCGTACCAGCCGTCATGCCGACACTCCACAGATAGACACACCACACGCAAGACGTAGGGTGAGTTTAGCTGATTATGAGTATGCCGATTTAATTGATGACCAAGATAAAGTCAGAATGTTAATCGATCCAACATCTTCTTATGCAATGGCTGCTGCTGCTGCAATGGGTAGAGCAATGGATGACGTTATCATTTCTGCTGCACTTGGAACAGCTTTTACAGGCGAAACAGGTTCAACATCTACTGCTTTTTCATCTGACAATCAGATTGCAAATGGTAGTGCAGATATGTCTGTTGCTAAGTTAATTCAAGCTAAAAAGATTTTAGATTTAGCTGACGTTGACCCATCAATACCAAGATATATTGCAGTTGGTCCTAATCAGATTGAAGCTCTGTTAAACACTACATCAGTAACAAGTTCTGACTTTAATACAGTCAAGGCTCTTGTTCAGGGTGAAGTTGATACTTTTATGGGTTTCAAATTTATTGTAACAAACAGACTATCGCTTGCATCAAACATCCGTTCATGTTTCGCATGGGCAGAGGATGGGATTGCTCTAGGCATAGGTAAAGACGTATCAGCAAGAATAGACGAGAGAGCAGACAAAGGTTATGCTACTCAGGTTTATTATTGCATGAGTGTTGGAGCCACACGCATGGAAGAATCCAAGATTGTGCAAATCGATTGTGATGAATCAGCTTAAGGGAGAGTGAACAATGACTACTAAAAACACAACTCTTGTAGCAAACTTTGAAGCTACTCCTCAAGTTGCAAGTAATGCTCACGAGCTACATGGCGTTTTGCGTGTTGCTCAGGGTACAGTCGCACTAGCTGCTGGTGATAGTACAGACAATGATATTGTTATGCTTGCACCAATTCCTAGTAACGCATCAATCACAGCTTTAAGTGTTGCAGCAGATGCCCTTGGTGGTTCTTGCACATTTAATGTGGGTCTATATCAGACAAATGGAACAGTTGTAGACGAAGATTTATATGCTAGTTCTGTTGCTGATGGAACTACAGCAGTTGCAGATCTCAGAACAGAAGCAGCCAATATAAATACTATTGGTACTCAGTTATGGGAAAATGCTGGTGCTTCAGTTGATCCAGGTGGTTACTATTACGTTGCAGCGACTTTTAATGCAACAGGTGGTACAGCAGGTGATATGTCATTTATCATACACTATGTTGTTAACTAAAAAAAATGTAGGGAGCAGTTAACCTGCTCCTTACCTTTAGGAGTTTTAAATGCCGTCAGTTGTAGATATTTGTAATGAAGCTATGGATTTACTTGGTGCAGCAACTATTACTGCATTGACAGAAAACTCTAAAGAAGCACGACTTTGTAATAGAAGATTTGAAACAGTAAGAGATGCCGTTCTCAGAGCACATACTTGGAACGTAGCAATAACAAGGGCAGCATTAGCAAAAGATAGTGACGCACCTGCATTTGGATTCTCTAGTCAATTTACATTACCAACAGACCCTTATTGTTTAAGAGTTGTATCTTTTTGGAATTCTAACGTAAATAATGACATTGCAGCTTATGATAGTAATGTGATGTTTAAGATAGAGGGTAGAAAAGTATTATCGAATGAGGGTAGCTGTTCTATTATTTATATAAGTAGAGTAACAGATACAGAGCAGTTTGATGCACTACTAAGTAGTACGATTGCACATAAATTAGCGTCAGAAACAGCTTATGCCATAACTGGTAGTAATGCTCTAGCACAATCTATGTATTCATTATATCAGGCAAGGCTTAGTGAAGCTAGAAGTATGGATGCACTAGAGGGTTATCCAGAACAATTACAGGCAGATACTTACACTAACGCAAGGTTCTAATATGGCTAGAGTATCGTCTATTATCACCAATTTCAGAGCAGGTGAGATTTCCCCACGACTTGAAGGCAGGATTGATTTACAGAAATATAATGAAGCTGTAAAAGAGCTAGAAAACATGATTGTGTTTCCTCAAGGTGGTGTTACTCGTAGACCTGGAACATATTACGCAGGAACTACAAAAGATGGTGGTCAGGTAAGATTAATTAACTTTGAATTTAGTGATACACAAGCCTATGTATTAGAGTTTGGAAATAATTACATACGAGTATTCAAAGATGGTGGCTTAGTTACAGAAGCAACCACAGCAATATCTGCAATAACAAAAGCAAACCCAGCAGTAGTAACATCTAACTCACATGGACTGAATGATGGTGATAGGGTGTTTATTAGTGGTGTTGTTGGTATGACAGAGGTAAACAACAGAGAGTTTACAGTTGCAGGAAAAACAACAAATACATTTCAGTTAAGTGGTGTAAACAGTTCAGCGTTTACAACTTATGGAAGTGCAGGAACAGTTGGTAAAATAGTAGAGATAACAACAACTTACACAACAAGCCAGTTATCTAGCATTAACTTTGCACAATCAGCAGATGTTTTGTTTCTTGCTCATCAAAGCCATGACCCTGCAAAGTTGACAAGAACCAGTCATACATCATGGACATTGACAGATATTGATTTTACTGATGGTCCTTACCTTGATGAAAACATAACAACAACAAGTTTGTATGCGAGTGCTAACACAGGGTCAGTAACAATCACAGCGTCAGCAAGTTTGTTTGTCAGTACAGATGTTGGTAGATTGATTAGGTTTCGTGAAGTGATAGAAGCAGAACATGATGCGTGGGCAGCTAGTACGAACTATGCACAAAATGCTATAGTCAGATTTGGTGACAATGTTTATAAGAAAACTGATTCAGGTTCAGATGGCAGTGGAACTACAGCACCAGTTCATTTATCAGGATCAAAGGTATATGGTGATATAACATGGGAGTTTCAGCATAGTGGTTCAGGCTTTGTAAAGATAACAGGATTCACGAGTGCTACTGTTGTAACAGCTACATTTAAAAACAGCACAGGATTTTTACCAGCAAGTGTTGTGGGTAGTAGTAATACAACAACTTTATGGTCATTAGGTAGTTTTAGTGCGACTACTGGTTTTCCAAGAGCTATAGGTTTTTATGAAGAACGATTGTATTTTGCCAGTACAACAGAACAGCCACAAACTATATTTGGCAGTGTGTCTGCTGACTTTGAAAACCATACTCCAGGAATAAATGATGATGACGCTATTAATGTTACAATAGCTTCCGATCAAGTAAACGTAATAAAACATTTATTACCAGCTAGATTTTTACAGTTATTGACTACAAGTGCTGAGTTTACATTGTCAGGTGGTGCAGGATCAGAGCCAGTTACACCGACTAATGTTAATGTTCTAAGAGAAACAACTTTTGGTACTGGTACTGTAAAGCCATTGAGAGCAGGTAACAGTACGATACTTATACAAAAGGGTGCTGAAAAAGTAAAAGAGATAACCTTTGATTTAGATACAGATGGATTATTAGGTGTTGATTTAACTGTATTGGCAGATCATTTAGCTAGAGGTGGCTTTACTGATATGGTTTGGCAACAGGAGCCTGAGTTATTGTTATGGTTTGTCCACAGTGATGGCAGACTTATTGGATTAACTTATGATAGAGCTAACGCTACAGTGGGTTGGCATGAGCACAGTTTAGGTGGCAGTGGTATTGTAGAAAGTATTACAGCAATACCCAGTGGTGCAGAAGATCAGGTCTATCTTAGTGTAAAGAGAACAATTAACAGTGCGACTGTAAGACATATAGTTTTTCTCAAGTCGTTATATTTTAATGATGATGTAGAAGATGCTTTTTTTGTTGATAGTGGCTTAACATACAGTGGAAGTGCGACAACATCTATCACAGGGTTAAATCATCTTGAGGGTGTAACAGTAACCATTTTAGCTGATGGGTCTGCACATTCTGATAAAACAGTCAGTGGTGGTGCAATTACATTAGATAGAAGTGCATCAAAGGTTCACATTGGTTATGGGTATACATCATCACTAGAAACTTTGCGTATGGAAGCAGGTGCAGAAGATGGTATTTCACAAGGTAAGATAAAAAGAATACATGGTGTTACAGCTAGGTTCTTTCAGACAGTTGGTGCAGAGTTAGGTCCTGATACTAGTAATCTTGACAGATTGCCGTTTAGAGATAGTAGTATGGCTATGGATCAAGCTATACCATTGTTTAGTGGTGATAAAGAAATATCTTTTCCATCAGGGTATGACAATGATGCAAAGATTGTTATAAGACAAACACAGCCGTTGCCTATGACAATACTAGCTATTATGAGAAGGTCTAATACATTTGATGCTTAAGATAAAAAATTTTGAAAAAGAAGATTTAGAAATGATCGAAACTAATTTTCATTTTCCAGAAAGCTCGAAAGCAGCTATGATGAAAGAAAGCTGTATTAGTGCATACACAGCATTGCTAGAAAGTAAGGTATTTATGATTGGTGGTGTATATGGGTTGTGGAAAGATGTAGGCGAAGCATGGTTTATTATGTCAAGTATTGCCTATGACAAGCCTTTTGCAGCAGCTAAATACTCCAGTATATTGTTAGACCATGTTCAAGAAGATGCAAAATTGCAACGCATACAAGCAAGTGTGCATACTAATGATAAGCAAGCTATAAGATATGTAGAGTGGTTAGGGTTTGAGAATGAAGGTTTAATGAAGAAGTATGGTCCTGATGGTTCGGACTATTATCGTTTTGCGAGGGTGATGTAATGTTAGATGCAGTTCTAGGTTACAAAGGAAACATGGCTTCAGCCAAGGCTGCAAGACAAGTCGGTGAATATAATGCTGTAGTAGCAGAAAACGAAAAGGTTTTACTGCAAAGGGCAACAAGAGAAAAAGAAGCTAATTTAAGAAAAAGTGCGGAAAGATTACAAGGCACACAAAGGGTTGCTACAGCTAAATCTGGAATACAGATGTCAGGGAGTGCTTTGGAAGCATTAAGAGATACATTTTTTAATACTGAATTAGATGCAATCGGAATACGTTATGCAGGTTCCATAGAAGAAGCTGCAAAGATAAATGAAGCAGCTATGGCTAGAGCAACGGCAAGTGCTCAATCTGCACAGTTTAAAACGGCAGCTTATAGGACTGTATTACAATCAGGTGAAAAGGCAGCCAAAACATTTATGGGTATGCCAGGATAGGAGACTGATTAGATATGCCACAGATACCATTATATAACAAAGGTCTAGGTGCAACAGGTGTAACTACAGGTGGTTCTTTAGGACCTAGAGCTTCAGCAGGTGCGTTTACTGGTGTAGGTCAAGAGGTCGCTAAGTTTGGGCAAGCTGCTGGTGATATTATGCGTGATTTTTATGATGCTGATAAAAAGGCAGAAGCTAAAACTGCTATAGCACAAGCTGAGAACGAACTAACAAAAGAAATAGATACACACATAAAAAATGATAAAACTACCAGCATTGAAGAATTTGATGGTCAATATAAAAAAATGATTATTGATAAAAAAATAAAAGACATTGCTGGTAAGTACAAATTAAGACCTTTGGAGCAACAGGCATTGGTTGCAAGATTGGGAGATATATCTGCTGGTGGACAATTAAAAGGAAGAAACGAAGCGTATGGTAAGCAAGAAGTAATAAGAGGTACGGCAGTAAATGATAAGCTAGTAAGGCTAAGAGGTATTATGGCTTCTTTGCCAAACAGCCATCCAGAAAGTTTAAAAGCAAGTGCTGATGCCTTTAAAGAAATAAGTGACAGCCAAAAAGACGGAACGATTAAGTACTCATCTATTAGGTCAGTTGAACAATTTAATATGGGTGTTGAGCAGGAAACATTAACAAATAAAATTGAAGGTGCATCTTCATTTGCTGATCTAAAGATAATGACTGATGAAGTAGCTAAAAGCACACAATCAACATCTATAAAAAATAAATTTAATAAAGCTATAAGAGCTAAAAGAAATATATTAATACAAGACACAAATCAAAATATACAAGATCAATTAGATGGCAGTGATGCAACATATGAAGAATTAAATGTAATAACTGATAAATTAAGAAACAATGAAGATGTAAACATAACATTAGCCAGTGGTAAAAGTATTTCAATATCAGGTACAGATTTACCACAAAACATAAGTAATAGTGTGCAAAAGTTCATTAGCAACAGATCAAAAGAAGTTGAGGATGTTGCCTTAAATGATGGCTCTGCAAGTATAATTGATGATGGTAATAATACTGATATAAAAACAACATTACAAACAGCAGATGATTTTGTAAAAAGTATGCCTGATAAAGAAAAAGCAGAAGGTTCTGTGTTATCGGCTGCTTTAAATCTACAAGGTGACGCTAAAAGATTAGTTGAAATTTATAAACAAGACCCAAGTCAAGTGAACGCTGACAAGATAAGGCAACTTACAGAAACATCTAAAGAGCTTTTAGAAACAGGATATGCAGGTAGACCAGCATTAATAAAGCAAGAGGGTAGAAACGGAACATCAGCTAACAATGCTTTGACTGCAATAAATAATATAAATTTAGATTTAGACAAAGAAATAGCTGCTGCAAAAGTAATAACAGATGCTTCAGATATAATAACAGAAGGAAACTTCACATCTATAAAAGAAAGTTTGACAGAAAAACAACAAGACGCTGCATTAAAATTAGCATTGAAAGGCAAAGATGTAGATACACAAATGCTTATTTTGGAAAGGAACAATGTAAAATCAGATGATTATTCAAATATTTTATCTGAAGGCTCTACAAATATTTTAGGAGTGCAACCTGATATAAATAAAGTTAAGTCACAAATTGAATTGTTTAGGATTATGAAATCAAGAGGTAATGGTGTTCTTGAAAATCATTTAAGTAAAAATGATATAGCTGTTTACAACTCAGTGCTTGCTATTGAGCAAGGTGGTAAATCTCTTGAAGAAGCAATAGGTATGGTTGCAGAAGCTAACAGATCAGGTATTGATATTAATGCTAAATATAAATTAGTGGAATCTCAAGTAAGAACTATAAGTTCGGAAACAACTAGTTTTTTTGGAACAAAGCCACAAAACAGTGCATCTATTCAACAAAAGGTAGAGGATTTATCTAAGGTTTACATAGGGTTAGGTGTAGATCCTAAAGTCGCAGTTAAACAAGCAGGTGCGGATATTATTGCTAGTCATATAAATTATAAAGGTGTGTTGATACCTAGGTCTATAAATATGAATGAAACAAATATAAAGAAAAATGCTCAGTTAATAATAGATGATTATAAAGCTAGAAATCAAGATGATGATTCAGAAATTACTGCAACACCTGTTACTGGTAGAGTTGATAAGTGGATGATAATAAGAGATGGTATTCCGTTTCCAAGTGAGTTTTACACATTAGATCAAATAAAAGATTTAGATGTCCAAAAAGCTAAAAAAGGTAGTCAGAAAATTATTGCTGGTCAAAATAAAACACAAAAAGATCTTATAAAAACACAAGCTCAAAAAGCAGAAGAAGAACGTAAGAATAAAATAAGAGAAGAAAATCGTGAAGGATTAAAAAAAGCGTTTCCTGGATTTTATAAATAAATGGCACTTGAACCAGAAAAAATTGAATTAGCAAGACCAATAAATCTTCTTCAAGAGCAAGAAGCAAAAGAAGCATACGAAAAAGAAAGAGAAAAAGTTACATTTAGTGATGCTTTATCTGCTGCATTTGCCGAAGATAATGCAATGTCATGGATATATAATGGTTTGGAAGATCACGAACCTGACGAAAACTTTTTACTTGATGACGAGTCCTATGCAGAATTTACAAAAGATATACCAACAGAATATCATGATTTTTTAGAAGATGCAGTAAGCAGACCTCATGCACAAAAGTTGCGTGATAGAGTTTTGCAATCACTAAAAAATGAGGAAACATTAGCAAAGTATGGTTATGGCTCTATTCCTATAAGATTGGGTGCTGCTGTAGTTGATCCTGCTGCTATAACTGCTACTGTATTGACAGAAGGTGTGGCTGCACCTTTCTTATGGGGTGCTAAAGCAACAAGGTTAGCAAGGGCGTTTAGAGGTTTGGCAACAGGTGGTGTTTCAAGTGCAGCTATTGAGTCGTACTTAGTTTCGCAAAATCCTATAAAAGACCCATATGACATATTGTATGCTGCTGGTGGTGGTATGCTTTTAGGTGGAGCCATAGGTGGTGCATTTGGTAAAAGTTCTGATGAAGCATTTAATGCAGCCTTTAAAAAGGGTATTAATGATGTCGAAGAAGCACAAGTAGCAGATGTAAAACAATCAATGATAAATAAAGGTGTAGCAAAGCCTGAAGAATTTATTACTCCTGATACTGGAGTTGGTGCAGCAGAAAACTCTATGTCAAGACCAGTGCAAATCGGTGAGTTACGCAGAGGTGCAGAAGAAGAAATATTAGAAGCACAAGATACGCCTATGGGTGATTTTGGTAAATTTAGAATTGATATGATAGGTCAATTAAAAAACAGTGAGTTAGGAACCACAAGAAAGGTTGCACAATATATTGGTGAAGATGCAGTAAATCCTGGTGAGTTTACAGCAGATTTAATTAAAACTCAGTTAACAAGAAGTTTATCAGTAAGATACTATAATGCTTATGAGGACTCGTATACAAGATGGGCAAAATCTAGTAACATTGGATATTTGCGAAGAAAGTTTGGAGCACAAAGATCTGAGTTTGGTAGATTGGTTGCAGATGAAATAGAGTTTCCAGGATCAGCAACAAACCCTGATATAATAAATGCAGCACAAAGGCAAAGAGTAATATTTAGAGAAATACTGCAAAAGGCTAAACAAGCTGGTGTAAAAGGTTTTGATGATATACCTGAAGATTTAACTTACTTTTCTCATTTATGGGATGGTTATAAATTTACAGAACTTACACCTAAACATGGGAAGGATTTTGCAAGTACATTATTATCTAAATCTTTGTTAAGGGCAAATCCTGAAATATCTGAGGACCTTGCAAACAAAATTGGTAAGGGGATGGTCAAAAATATAGAAAAAAGAGCTATGGGTATAGATGCTGGTATGTCTCGAATATTTAGCACATCTAACAAAGATTTTTTGAAAGATTTATTAATTGAAGAAGAAATATTATCTGAAGTAGAAGCAGAAAATTTAGTAAATTTATTACACTTTAAGCCTGAGGGTGTGCCATCAAGGGCAAAGAAAAGACTAAAGTTTGATGTTAATTTTGCAATGACATCAAGAGGTGAGACTGTTTCTGTTAAGGATTTAATGAACAGAGATGCAGAGCAAGTTTTTAATTCTTATGTAAATCAAATGACAGGTAGAATTGCTTTAGCTCAAAAGGGTATTGCGAGTGATGCTGACTTTAAAAAACTAACAGACACAATAGCTGAAGAAGGTGGTCGCTTAGGTAAAAAAGGTCAAGATACAGCACAAAAGGACATAAAAAAATTAAATGTTATGTATGACATGATTTTGGGCAGACCACCAAAAGATATGATACAAGACCCTACTTCTGATGCAAATAGATTAGCTAGGTTGTTGATGGATTATAACTTTATAAGAGTTATGAACCAAGTAGGTTTTGCACAGGTAGCTGAATTAGGAAACGCTGTTTCGGTTGATGGTATTAAAGGATTGATAAGAGTAATACCTGAATTGAAATCTATGCTTAAAAGAACACAAAGTGGTGAGCTAGAAGATGCTGTTGCGAGAGACTTAGAAGCATTTGCAGGTATTGGTGTTGATAGAAGAATACATCAAGCTATGAATAGATATGATGCACATGATATTTATGTGCAGGGCAGAGGTGACTTTATTGATAGGGCAGGTGCAGCAATACAGCCATTAAAAAGAATAACAGCAGATATGTCAGGTATGGCTCCAATAACATTAGCAATGGAAAGAGCAACAGGTAGGATTGCAGTACAATCTTTAACAGATTTAGCTTTTGGCATAAAAAAAATAAATTTTAAAAAAATTGGCAGAGGTACATTAGAACAAGATATAGCCAAACGTATGGAAACATTAGGTTTGAATCCTGAAATGGCACAAAGAGTTTTCCAACAAATAAGAGAAAAAACAGTAACAAGTCCATCAGTGTTTTTTAAAGGTAGAAAAATTAAAAGAACTAATCTTGATGCTTGGGATGACATAGAAGCAAGAGATGCTTTTACATTAGCTGTCACTAGATGGACCAGACAAAGCATACAACAGAATGACGTAGGTAACTTGAATATACATATGACAAGCACATTAGGTAAAATGGTTAGTCAGTTCAGAACATTTATGCTTGTTTCTTACTCTAAACAATTTTTACACAACATTAAACGTAATGATTTTGCTGCATATTCTGCCATGATGTATTCATCATTTTTTGCTGGATTATCTTATACTGCACAAATGCACGCTAACGCTGTAGGCAGACAGGACAAAGAGGAGTTTTTAAAAGAAAGATTATCTGCTGTTGAAATAGGAAAAGCTGCATTTCAAAGAAGTTCATATGCTTCATTGTTTCCTGCTTTGATAGATACTGGTATGCCGTTTTTTGGTGAGGACCCTATGTTCTCTTATGGCAGGACAACAGGACTGGCAACAGGTTTGCTAAGTGGTATTCCATCAGTGCAGTTAATAGATACTGCCTACAAAGGTGCACAAGGAGTAAGTAGAGCATTGTTAAATGACGAGTATCAAATGTCACAATCACAGGGTAGAGCATTGAGATCTTTGGTTCCGTTTCAAAATGCAATAGGAATAAAAAATGTTATGAATAAGATGTTTGAAGATTTACCTGAATCAGCAAGGGTTGATTAAAATGCAAAATAATATATTATTAACTAGAAAGTGGACTTGTAACCCATTTTCTGCTATTGGAGAGTTATTATGACAGTTAGTAGCACCACAACAAGAAATAGCTATAGTGGCAACGGCAGTACCACAACATTTGCCTATGGCTTTAAGATATTTGCTGACGCTGACTTAACTGTAATACTGAGAGCATCTACTGGTGTAGAAACAGTACAATCACTTACAACACATTATTCAGTTACCAATGCAGGTAATGCTAGTGGTGGTAATGTTGTATTTGGTACGGCTCCTGCTAGTGGCGTTACTGTTGTCATAAGACGTAACATGGCTATAACACAAGCAACAGACTATGTTGCAAATGATCCTTTTCCAGCAGCTACACATGAAGATGCGTTAGACAGGCTGACATTTATATCACAGCAGATGCAAGAAGAAGTAGATAGAGGTATTAAGCTATCTCGTACTAACACTATGACTTCTACAGAATTTACAACAAGTGCAGCAGACAGAGCTAGTAAAATATTAGCTTTTGATAGTAGTGGTGAGTTATCTGTTACACAAGAGTTAGGTACATTTAAAGGTAACAGTGCAACAACTACAACAGCAGCATTTAAACAAAGAGACATAGTAAAAGCCACAACTACAGCACAGCTAAACAACATATATATTTGTGTGGCTGACTCAGCTATTGGAGACACACTAACAGATACGGACCATTTTGCTTTATTGGTAGACGCTGTTTCAGCAGCAACTTCTGCAACGACTGCAACAACAAAAGCAAGTGAAGCATCAACTAGTGCTAGTACAGCAACTACAAAAGCAAGTGAAGCTGCAACAAGTGCATCAAATGCAGCAACAACTCTTACAACATTCCAAGGACAGTATCATGGTGCTAGTGGTTCTGACCCAACATCAAACTTGGATGCTGGAGATTTGTATTTTAAAACAGATGGTTCTGGTATAAAAGTTTACACTGGTTCTGCCTGGGTAGATGTAAAGCCAACAAGCTCAGAACAAACAAA
>Ga0209535_1001750_pt1 | contig 14459 bp, 19 predicted proteins | sample LinPmetageLP28_FD_184041 | JGI IMG/M metagenome (GOLD analysis project Ga0209535, IMG submission 184041) | Marine viral communities from the Pacific Ocean - LP-28 (SPAdes) (version 2) | ecosystem: Environmental > Aquatic > Marine > Oceanic | place: Pacific Ocean | collected 2009-08-22 | reverse complement strand
TTGGTATATCTAATTCTAGATTATTATAATAATCTTCAGCTATTTTTATAAGGTTTTCTTGTATTTCTGGTTTAATAGTATTTTCATCAACCCATATCTCAGGATTAAGTGTATCATTCATCTTAAACGATGAGAAATCAAGTTTACTTGTTACCTCACCTAATAGAGATTCAAACGAATTAACTTTATCAAGACCTTCTCTTAGTAATTTTTTTATTATGTGTTTCATATAAATATTTATCTTATTTAATTATAATATGATTTGTAAACATCTGAAGTTAAACCGTAATCAATCATAACTACTGTGTCTTTTCCGTCTCTCTTTACTACACCATAACTGCTAGTTCTTTTTAAATCACCAACTGGTATTTTGAAATGACCTAAATAATCAAACATTGCATCAAAAAAATCATCTTCCCACATAGCTTCTACAATACCTGGGTCTACATCTATATATTGTTTCTTATCGTTTCTTCCTTTAGCGTGGGCGTCCTCACCATGGTTATGAATTGCAGCAACATAATCTTTCCATTCGAATCCTGTTATTTTAAGAAAATCAGAAGTTTTTAACCTTCTAGCTAACTCCATTTCAATCCATAGATTATTTGCATCTATATCAAATACACGAGCAGTAATGTTATTTATATCTTGATATTGAGAATACTCTATTTCAATTTCGTTTTGAGCTAACCCCTTTTTATTCTTAGCTAACTTTAAAACCTTTTCATCATCAATTTTATATACTATTCTAGATGACCCAGAAGAAATTCTTTTTAAGTGTTCTTCACAATATCTTACCCTAGAAGCAAATGAATTTAATTTTTTAAACTCATCAATAGAAAAGCTATTTGGGTAATCTTCTAACAGTTCTGTCTCTATAACGTTAAATGCGTCTTCGTTTAATTCTGAAGTAAACATTAACCCTTCTCTTAGTAATTTTTTTATTATGTGTTTCATCTATATAAGTTTTTTCTATCTGACGGGTAATCATTTTGTTTATCATACATGTTTAAAAATTCATTTCGTTCTTCTTTACTGACATAACCACATTTATCTTTAATTAAAAATTTAATATATAATTTTTTAAAATGAGTTAATTTACTATTCTCACTAACCCCATCAATCAATTTATAAATATTATCTTTAAAATATTCTGTATCAAAATGTGTAATAAAATCTATAATCTCATGTAAATCATATTTACTAGTTATTTCAAATGGTTCGACATTATTAGTTATGTCCACCCACTTATTAGTAAAAGTAGTTTCAAAATCATTATTAAACTCCTCCCTTAGTAATTTTTTTATTAGCTTTTTCATTATTAACCCTTTATTTTTTATTTGGAACATAAGTGTATATAGCTTTTAGTAATTCAGATTTATCTTCTTTTCGTGTAAGGTTATTAGTTAATGCACTTACTATTCCACTTGATACTTCTCGTTCTAAGCTACCCAATTTATCCCTAACCAATAATAATATTCGTTTAGCTACATTATATGTATCTTCTTTTGCTGTGTATCTTAGTATGGTACCTACCATAGCATAATTCATTTTATCTTTAACAAGTGGTAATATTTTATTAATCATTTCTAACCTATATTCTTCTGGTATCATTAACATTGAATTTACTAGTTCATCATCTAATTTATCTTTAACCAATGGGAATATTTTATTAACCATTTCTAACCTATATTCTGATGGTGTCAAAGAAATTAATATAGATGATATTTTAGCATCTAATTTATCTTTAACCAATGGGAATATTTTATTAATCATTTCTAACCTATATTCTTTTGGTGTGTTAATTAATAAATTAACTATTATACCATAATCCAATTTATCCTTAGTCAATGATAATATTTTATTAATCATTTCTAACCTATATTCTTCTGGTGTAGAAGAGAGTAATATCCTTACCGTATCACCATCTAATTTATCCTTAGCCAATGGTGGTAATATTTTATTAATAATTTCTAACCTATGTTCTTTTGGTGTTTTGCCCCCTGTGTATTTTATAAAGGTATTAACTATATCATCATCCAATTTATCCTTAACCAATGGGAATATTTTATTAATCATTTCTAACTTGTGTTTTCCTGGGGTATAAGTTACTATTACACTTACCATATTACCATTTAATTTATCCTTAACTAATGGGAATATTTTATTAATCATTTCTAACCTATGTTCTTCTGGAGTAGAACTTAGTATTTCCAGTACTATATTATTATTTAATTTATCCTTAACCAATAGTAATATTTTATTAAGAATTTCTAACTTACGCTCTTCTGGTACATTATCTATTAATTTTCTTATAATTTGAATATTGTTAATATTATTCTGAAAATGTGGTAAAGAAGTAAGTAATGGTAATATTTTATTAACTATTTCTTCCCTATCTTTTTTTAGTGTGTGTCTTAGTAAAGTATTAATCATTTTACTATTTAATTTATTCTTCCATCCATAAATATATTCTTTAATCAATAGTAGTATTTTATTAACAATTTCTAACCTGTGTTCTTCTGGGGTATAACTTAGTAAGAAATCTGCCGTATCATAATCCAATTTATCCTTAGCCAATGGTAATATTTTATTAATAATTTCTAACCTATGTTCTTTTGGTGTAAAATAAAGGATTGTATTTACCATATCAACATTCAATTTATCCTTAACCAATGGTAATATTTTATTAATAATTTCTGGTGTATATTTTCTTGGTATGTCTTTTAGTAAGACATTAACCATTTGGTTATTAAATTTATCCTTAACTAATGGTATCATTTGTTTAGTAAAAACAAACTTATCTTCTTCTGACATATAATTTAATAACATACTAATCGTATCACTATAAAACATAAATTCATATCTACCATTAGCCAATGATAATATTTTATTAGCCATTTCTAAAATGTGTTCTTCTGGGATGTAAAATACTAATGCCTGTACCACATCAAAATCTAATTTATCCTTAAACAATGATAATATTTTATTAGCCATTTCTAACTTATGTTCTTCTGGTGTGTGTTTTGTTAATGTTTGTACCATACCACCATTCAATTTATCTTTAACCAATGGTAATATTTTATTAATCATTTCTAACTTGTGTTTTTCTGGGGTATAAGTTAGTATTACACTTACCATATTACCATCCAATTTATCTTTAACCAATGGGAATATTTTATTAATAATTTCTTCCCTATATTCTTCTGGAGTATGAGTTAAAAAGGTATTTATTAGATAAGGATTTAATGTATCCTTAATTAATGAGAATATTTTATTAATCATTTCTAACTTGTGTTTTTCTGGTGTGTATAGTAGTAAATAATTTACCTGATTATTATTTAATTTATCCTTAACCAATGGGAATATTTTATTAATCATTTCTAACTTACGCTCTTCTGGTGCGTTATGTAGTAAGTTATATATCATATTATCGTTTTGATTAAAACTCATTTGGTTTGTCAATTCAACAAATATTTTTAGAGCAATATCATTACCATTTTTATATGCGTCTAATAAATACACAATTTCCTCACTATTTAGTACGCCTTTAACTTGGATTTTATTCGCTATATGAGATAACATAGTATTACCACTTTCTTCTGGGTCATATCCCTTTATTCGTTTATAAATGTTTTTATCTAATATATTTTTCCACGTAACACCTTCATCCATTGTGTATCTAATTGGTTCGACATTACCTCTGTCGTAACATATTAATACATTTCCGTCATTAAACCCAGTGAATACTATACCAGCAACGTTAGATAATATATCTTTAAAGTTGTTAATAAAAGTAACAGCAACGTCAGATGTATATTTAACAACAGAAATTTTTTCTATAAGTCTTTTTAAGTTTTCATCGTTTCTGTACTTATCAAATTTACCACCTAAAATAATTCTTAATTGTTTATCTAGTGTATAATTCTTATTACCATATATTTTTATAGCGACACCATAATCAAATATTAAAAAGTTTTTCATACTCTTAACTTTTGACTCTATAATAACGTTACCATATGTCCGTATCATTCTATCATATAATTGTGATTCAATAGTGTATGTTGTGTAAACACCAGGACCATACATAGCACCAGAACCAACTCTATATCCATCTGAAGCAATACCCTCAACGGATGATTCGCCTCCTGTTCTATGATATACAATAACACTACCAGATGTTATATCTTCACTTACTAATTCTTTACTGTCCTCCAAAAGCATGTTCTCAGATAAGAATTTATTTAAACCAATTTTAATTACTGAAGGTATGTTCGACATTTTGTCCTTCATTGTTGGTAGTATGTCTGACTTTAATTTTTTGAAATACTCATCATTAGCGATGAAATACTTTTTAGCATCACCAACGTCAGCATATTTTAGAGTTATACTACCATCTGAATTAACATCAAAATCAACACCACCAAATATAGATTTAGGTATAAACTTAAGTAATACTTTTATTAGGTACTTTGGTGGTGTTTTAAAACCTTGTTTTTTTGCCATGCCAACCATATCACTACTAACCATACCCCATACTGGGTAATTATTACTTTTTAGTTCTGCCATACCTTTTAGTATGCCTCTTAGTTTTCCAGCTACACCTACTAATTTATATAATCCAGAACGTTGTGGTCTAACTGCAACAAAACCTGTTTCGTCGCCGAAGAATACCCAGTTTCTGGCTCTGCTTTTGAACTTATTAACGTCCCAAGAAGTACCTGTACTTTCTTCATAGGATTTTTTAAATATGTTGTAGATATCTTCTTGATTTGTTGAATCCAAATTAAATTCCTCATTTAAAAGACCATCCCTTAATAATTTTTTTATTAAACGTTTCATTATTAACCCTTTATTTTTTATTTACACCCTATTATCTAAATAATTTTGTGTGATAATCCCTCTCTTAAAGCTATTTTTATCAAACTTTTAGTTTTAGTAGGTTTACTAAAATTTTCAGTTATATCAGTATTTTTCCATAAAGCAAAAGAAGTATCATCTCTATTAAATAATTCAATAGCATCCTTAAGTGCATTAATTATAAATTCTGCTGTGCTAAATAACTTAATACCTATTTTTAAAAATGTAGAAATACCTCCACTAATAACACTACCAACTAAAGATTTTAACCCCTCTAATACTGTGGTTTTTAAACCATTTATTATATTATTATTAAGAATAATATCTAAGAAATTTTTACCCATATCGGTTATTGAGGTCCCAATATATTTTTTAATCTTTACCATTAGAAATTCTATTACTAATGCTAAACCAGTAATACTCATAGCTTTTTTCCATCCTTCCAAGCCCTCTATTGATTTTATTTTTTCTTTAAAGAACTTTAGTACTTCACTAACAGTATTAAAAATAGTTTCATTCTTATACTTTCTTGATGAATTTATTATATTTTCTAAAAATTTTATTATTTTTTCTTTATTATTATTTATTTTTGTGTCAGTAATTGCTTTTATCCATTTATCTATCATATTAGGATTATCAATTATCTTTTTTAGAGATTTACTCATTTTTGCTATACCAGCTGGTACTGACGCTAAGTTCTTCCAGAAATTTTCCATTAATAGATATTCCTCGATAACTAATCTTTTTTCTTCTACACTGCTGTTTTCATTTATATACCCACTAATACCTAAAACTTTAGTTTTATATTCGTAATCAAATATATTTGGCATCCCTTCATTTAAATAGGGGCTTAACCTAGTCATTAACCCGTCATTAAGTTTTAAGTTATTTGTAAATTCTTTGTTCATTTTTATACATTTCAGTACCTATATATAAATATAAGAAAATTTAATTAAAAAACAAACCCCGTAATCAATTACAGGGTTATTTTAATTATTATGGTATTTAATTTAATATTATATAGTTCCAGTCAATAATTTACCTAATAATACACTCTTATTTACAAACTCTTCATACGTTCCGTTATTATCTAAAATAATATGAGCACAAGACTTATCTATGTTGAAAGATTCCTTGTCTTCAAGTGGTAATCTATCTGAAGCATCAACCCATATTACTAAATCAAACAATTTATTTTTTAAACATTGTTCTATTTCTGTCCTATCCCTCATACCAACATAGCAATCAGTAGTTTTAAGAACTTCTCTAGCTAATTTACTCCTGTCATCTTTATTGTAGTCTCTAATCATCTCGTACCACTCTCTTCTATGATTAACTCTATCTTCAAAGCATTCTTCTGGTGTCTTATATCCATACTTTGTTTTTAGTTTATCGTAAATAAAAATATCTGCACAGGCTTGTGATGATGATTTAAATTTAAGACCAAACTTATCACCTAATATTTCAGCCAGACTATCCTTGCCGTGGCGTTTATTACCTATAATTAGAAGTGATGGAAACTTTTTATCTTTATTCATAATTAAATTTTTAAATAAAAATCCCCAGCTTATCACTGAGGATTCATTATACTACGTTAAAAACTAGTTTCAGAAAAGAATTTTTACATTTTGCTTGTGTGTTAATTGCTGTATCTTTTCTTTATAAAAAGTAACAGAAAGGAATTGTTTTCCGATTTGAGTTTTTAAACTGCTGTATCCTTTCTTTAATACTATGAAACAAATATACACATATTTTTAATACATGTCAACTTTTTTCTTGTTTTTTTTCAATTAAAGCGTAATCATCAGTATATAATTCTATAATTACATAAGTTTCAATAGGTTTAACCATACTATAAACTATGTTTACCACTCTATAATAATTATTTTCTTTAGGTATAAATATTAATTCGTGAACTCTAGGTAAACTAATAAAGTTAACATTATCATCAATTACATTCCATTTTTCATCTAGTAGTGTAACTGATTTTTTATTATTTTTAAATATCCTCATCCTTTATTCTTTTCTGTTCAATATAAATCGATTTCTTTTTTGATTCTCTTCTCTCTTCAGTAGGTTTTGTGTAGGTTTTTCTTTCTCTTAATTCGTTAGTTTGTTTAGTGTTTCTAACTTTTCTTTTTAAAAACCTTAAGGCTTTATCAATATTTCCGTTTTTAACATTTACTTTTATCATTATCTGGTTTATTATATAAATATAGTCAAATATATATGTTTTTTTATTAATAACCAAATAAAATATAAATTATTTTATTTTTGTACTATATTTATTAATGAGTATATAACAGTAATTAAAACTTAATATTATGGGATGTGGATGTAAACAAAAACCGAAACCTACTAATGCCAGCAACAACACTAATGCTGATAATGGTAACAGTAGTACTACTAGTAAGTAAAATCGGGCTATGTTAATGTAGCCCTTTTTACTCATCTTTTGTTTGAAATTATTTAGTTCCACTACTAAAGCTCTTAACTATTGAGGCTCCTAGCATTGTTCCAGAGAATATTAGCATTGAGTCAAACATTCCTGAATCAATTTCATAAAAGTGAAACCCATCAACTACAAAGGCTGCAAATGCTAGTATTCCAGCTAATACACCCATGACTTTTTTTGATGATGTTTTACCGTCTTTTTTATCTTCTATTAAGATATCTTTTAAAAATTCCTTCATAATTATTTGTTTATTATAAATATTATGTAATAATATAAAAAAACTTAATTATGATAGTTTTAATGTATTTATGTAGCTTATTTTTTAACGAATTTGCGTAAATTAATTGAAAGATAATGCATTAAGTTACTCTTTTCATTATCGGTATAATCACTAGAAGCGTCAACAGCCCCCTTCATAATCGAATAAAGAGTATGGTAACCATCTAGTTCAATAAAAACATTAGGTTTTTTATCACTATTACTTGTAAGTAGTGTATTTTCAACACCCTTACTAGTAACTTCAATATATTTTTCTCCATAATCGAATTTAAATACTACCATTGGACCAAACATATCTCGTTGTTTCCCTTCAATATCCATACCAACAACAGGTCTAATACGCTTTACTTGACTAACCACATCTGGATTGTTAATCATTTTCTCAGCAGTTTTACGATATTTTTCTTCAGAATTAGGGTTTTCTATAGTGTCTAAAGCCCAACCACTGTAAACCTTAACTGGGTTCGACCCAAGTAATTCATTACTCTTAGATATTAAATTGTCTATAACGGTTTCCCTATTTCTAAGTTCAGTATCTCGGTCTTCTTTAATTAATCCCTTAGACTCAAGGTATCTTTGTTCAAATAATATATTAGCTTTAAGCATAGCTAATGATTTGTCTTTTCTTCTCATGACTCTATTCTTTAGTAATAAATATCTAGACAGACATAAAAAAACCCTCACTAGGAGGGTTTTCTAAAAAAACAAATAATTAATGAATAATAATTATTTAAGATACGCTAACGACTTTTAATTCAAAAGTCAAATCTTTACCCGCTAAAGGGTGATTCGCATCTAAAACAACAGTATTTTCTTTAACTTCTTTAACTATAACTTTAGTTTTTCGCTCACCATCTTGTGATTCTAGAACATCGTTTTCTTTAACACCCTCTGGTACTCTATCTTTTTCAATTTCATGTAAGTGCTCTGAACTTACCTTACCATAGGCTTGTTCTGAAAGTATTGTCACTGTTTTAGTGTCACCTTCTTGCATTCCTTTTAATGCTTCTTCAAATCCAGGTATAATCATTTTTTTACCTAATTCAACGTTAATTGGTTCTCCACCTTTAAAAACGTTATGCCCTTCAACAGGCATTGAAGCGTCAAATACTTGACCGTCAGATAATGTTCCGATATAATGTACCGTTACTTTGCTGTTCTCTGTAATTACTCCCATAATATAATTTTTAATTTATAATGATACAAATATACTTAAATTAAATAACTTGTAAACACTTATTGTAAAATAATTTATTTTATTATTGCTCTTTTTTCTAAAACTAAATTCTTTAGCTTTCTATTAAACTTTCCTATCTCTAAATTTTTATAACTATTTTCATCTGATATTAAATGGTATTTACCATTAGAGTATTTTAATATAAAATTTTCATCATCAATAATTACATTAGTATTATTTGGAAAATTTTTAGTTAAGATTTTTAAATCATCAATATTATTAAACGGCTTTAAGTGTTCAAACCCATAAAAGCCAGTTTTAGTGCCTCTAGCTTTTAACGAAGGACTTAATATTAAGTCATCAGACTGATACTTGTTTAGTACTTCAACCGTTGCCATTCCACAGATATATAAACTATCATTATCTTTTACAATAATTACCTGTGGTGAATAACTACGTTTAAATATTATTGGAAACTTACCTGACTCAACAGTCTTAACACCTATATCTAATTTTAATTTAGATAAGTCTGATACATGGTATTGTTTTGAATCCCCAACTGTTAGGTCTACATACTCAACACGTAAATATTCCTCTAAAGCTGATTCACCAGAAAAGCCAGTATACCATCGTTTAAATTCTTGACCATTGTCAACCTTATGGTGATTTTCTGTTTCCTTAGTTTTTATAACCTCATCAACAAAACAATTTAACTTTATTTTTACTTCTTCAGATAAAGTTATTTCTACCTTCATAGGTGATTTATCAAATTCTTCTTTAAAATTCATAATATTTATTATACAATAATACGTTTTTTTATTTAAACGTAAAGGTATTTAATTAAAAAACCCTCTAAGATTAATTAGAGGGTTTAAGACAAAAAATGGTCCAGTGGAGTATCTGGGCATGACCCCAGTTCTTACTTACTAACAATAAACTTTCTACATGCTTAGTTCGTTTTTTCTAAAATAACAAAAATATTAAGTTCCCAAATTAGCAGAGCGGTAACTTACAACCTTCAGCCGATTGTTAAGTACAATCAGATAAACCTGGTGTCCCCGAAAGAACGTGCATCTTCGGTTAGGCGAATGCTACCTCTCCTTCAAATACTTCTACTGTAGAAGTTTCAAGGAAGTTTTTGTCAACGTTAAATTCGTTGTCATTTAAAAGTTTCGATAGGTTATTCTAGTGTTTCCATCTAACACTGCATGCTTATTAACCATTACGTTAAGTAATCGATAACATTATACCCCATAAAAAAAGAACTACTCTATATATATGTACAAATATACTAAAACTTTACTAACTTGTCAACTTTTTTGATAAAAAAAATGGGAACCGTTAAGTCCCCACTAATAATTCGTTGCCCCGTTTATTATTAATTAGCTAATAATTCCTTATTAACTTTTTCTTGTTCACCTAACCTATAATCTAACTGATTTACAAGTTCTTTCTCCGTAAGCTTAATAAGGTCGTGAAGCTTATCAGCCCTTGAATCTAAATTAGACTCAAGTTTGGTTATTGCTCGATATATTTCATCGATGTTTCGGGATAAGTCATTATCATTTTCCTCATCCCTTTTGTTACTTAACCTTTGGTTTTCATCAATTAAATTGATTAAACCTGTCATTTCGTTGTTAAACATTTCGTTCCCAACCTTTTTGTTCAACTTCGTAAACATAACCACAATAGCCGTAACTAATGCAACTACACCTAGAGTTGATAAAACTGAAATTAAAATAATTGTTTCCATATCTATTTATGTATTTAAATTGTTATATGGGGCAACCAATTATTATTTTTTTAATAATTTATTATACTCTCCTCTACTTAACCTATTGTTTGAGTCAAAAATAGTATAATATTTTTTACCGTTATTTCTATTGTAATACATGATTAAATTATCACAATTTCCACACTCATCACAGTAATCAATAGTGTGTATTCGGAACTCTTTAGGATATTCAATCCTAGCGAGGTTATAAAGAGAATCACTAAATAACTTAATAGAAACACCATCATAAAACCATTTTAAGTCTGTATAATCAGTAAGTTTACCATACGTATATTCAATACCAAATGAGTTAAATATATCATCTAGTATTGTAGAGTAGGTTGATAGTAGGTCTTTTATATTTTGTGACTCTTTATTCATTGTTATTTTTTAGTTATAATATCATCTATGATACCATAAGCTTTAGCTTCTTTAGCATTAAGCCAGTTATCTCTATTACAATCCTTAAGTACTGTCTTGATATCCTTATCAGTATATTCAGCAAGCATACCAAATAAGTTTTGATTATACTTCTCGGCTTCAGCAATACTAATCTTCATGTCTTCAACATGGCCTCTAGCACCACTACTAACTTGGTGAAGCATAACCCTAGAGTTTGGTAACGCAAATCTTTTACCCTTAGTTCCATTACCTAATAGTATAGAACCCATTGATGCTGCCATACCAGTGTTAACTGTTACAATATCAGACTCAATGTAATTCATTACATCTACCATACTAAGACCGCTTTTAACGCTACCTCCTGGACTATCTACGTACATCTTAATGTCAGACACTTCTAAGTTATCTAAGAACATTAGCTGAGCGCATACAACCGTTGACATCTGGTCATTAACTGGACCAACTACCCAAAGTATCCTATCCATCATCTGTCTTGAGAAGATGTCCATTTGAGTTACCCTTAATTCTCTTTCTTCAAGGATGTAGGGTGTCATTGAACCGCTAGGTTGTGTTCCAGTTAATACGTTTACGTTGTCGTAAATTGAAGCTTGTAATTTTTCCCAATTGTAAAACTCAATTCCGCTAACCCCCATGTGGTTAGTTGCGTAATTTTTAAATTCACTATAAAAATCCATATTTGTATTCATGTAGTTCTCCATATTTTTAATTAAAAATAGTTTCTTTATATCTTTCCAATGCTTCTAACTTATCATCTGCATCAACTAATTTTTGTAATGCTTCTTCAGCGTTTTCATAAAAATCTTTAGTAGAATGGTCGCCAATACCAGCTGGGTATTCACCAATAAGTTTTAAAGTTGTTAAAGCTTCTTCTTTTTCAGATATAGCCTTACTTTTTAATAATTTGTACAATTGTTCTTTCATATTAATCTTCGTTTGTGTAAATGTAGACAGGTGTGTATTCTCCCATCCATGACCCCTTTATGTTATATTCAAAAAACTCAATAGCTTCTTCATATGTCATACCATCACGAGTCATTAGTATTTCATATATCTTTTCAACACTATAAGCAGCAACGGGACCGAGATTTATTCTCTCGGCAACCCCTATTATTGCTTCATCTAATCCATCCGCTATTAAAGCGTCTTCATTGTATTCTGAAACTTCTTCTGGTGTCATCATACTTCAGCCTCTTCTTTTTTAGCATTGTAAAGTGTTTTAACACTTTCTTGAACCACTTCGTATGTTTCGGCTCCAAACTTTTTTAAGATACCAGAAAACGCACCTCTTTTAGTTATACCAACATCACCTCTTTTTAAACTTATTTTATCTTTTTCAATATCGTATACAATTGAAGTTATAGCTTCTTCTGCAACTAGTAATTGATGTTGCTCTTCTAGCTGTTCAAAAATTAATTCATTTACAACTATATAAATTTCTTTTTTAGTTTCAGACCTCATTAACTCATTTGTTTTGTCAACCCTGTATAAGTCTTTCTCTCTGTTGTTACTTCTAATTGCAATCTTTAGGGTTGCTGGTAATGAAGCTTTTGAAATTACTCCGTTAAACACGCTAGTCGTGTCTTCATTTGGTTCGTAGTACTCTGACATAATTTAAAATTTTAATTATTTAATTATTTAATTCCAAACAAATATACAATTAAATTTAATTATTACCAATAGTATTTTTTAATTTTTTTAATTTTTCAATTAATTCTAACTCTTCACCTTCAATATTTTTAGGTATTTCAATATCTAAAACTATTATCATATTACCCCTAATATCTGTATTTAATTTATACAACCCCTTTTTATTTATTCTTAAATTATCTCCAGGATTACTATATTTAGGAATATCAACCATTATTTCACCACCATCTATTGTCGGGACCTTTACTTTGTCACCTAATATTAATTGTGGGTAACTTAACTTTAAATTATATTTTAAATCATTACCGTTTATTTCAAAATGATTGTGTTTTAAAATAGAAATATTAATAATTAAAGAACCAGGTACACCTCCTTTAACTGCGTTTCCCATTCCAGTGTATTGTAACCTTTCGGTTTCGCTAATACCTCTTGGTAGTTCAACGTTAACCGTTTCTTCCTTATAACTAACCCCAGCTCCATTACAGGTTTTACATATATTTTTTACTACACGACCTTCACCTTGACAATGTGAGCAAGTTTGTTGGGATTGAAAGTTTCCCATAGGTGTCATTTGTTGTACTATATTAAACCCTCTACCGTTACACGTTCCACAAATTTGTTTATCACTACCCCCTTCACCGTTACAAGTTTTACAAGCTGATGTTCTGTTGTATTTAAATTTTTTACTTACACCATTAAAAACTTCTTCTAATGTAATTTTTATGTTAACTGAAATATCATTACCTCTTTTTTGTCTTTGCCCTCCGTTAAAGTTGTTCATGAAGTCACTAACGTTAAATCCACTTTCAAATGGATTACCACCGAATGGATTACCATTACCCATGTTTTTACCAGCGTGACCATATCTATCATAGTTAGATTTTTTTTCAAAGTCTGATAAAGTTTCGTAAGCTTCAGCTATCTCTTTAAATTTATCCTCATTACCACCAACATCTGGATGATGTTTTTTTGATAGCTTCCTGTATGATTTTTTAATTTCTGATTCAGAAGCGCTTTTTTCTACTTCTAGTACTTGGTAATAATCTTTAGCCATATCATTTACATTTAGTTAAATATAGGTATATTTATGTGATATGTACAGGGTAATTCTATTAAAAAATGGTAAATATAGTATGACAATGCATCGTTGTAAGACTAGAGAGACTTCATTTATAAATTATAGGAAGATTATAGATGCTAATGTGGGTATCATGTTTCCAAGAAAGTACGTTAATTATAAAGGTATAAAAAAAATAACCTATAAGGTAGCTATTATTAAAGATACTGAAGAAGGTGATGAATTTAGAGTTCTTAGAGATAAAATGGGGAGAACTTATACTGAAAAACCTCTTGGAGATTGGACTATAATTGACGACCAACCGTATGAGTTTGAAGAAACCTTTTGGATGTTTGGTAAGGACCCAGTTAAGCACAGGGTTAAAATAAATGATATACTTAAGGTAATGATGGTTGGCGCTTATAGAAAGGATATGGTTAAACAACTAATAGTTGTTCATAATAAACTTATCTTACATAACGAAGAACAGTTTGAAATGATTATTTGTAAATGTAAGCAAGATGCTCAGAGACTACACCACACGATACACAAAGCTTTTAAAAAAAATAAGATAAAAAGCATTATCTTCATGGGTACAGCATCAGAAGCAACGGTCTCATATATGTATGATATAATACACGAACATACAGGTTGGCCCTATACAAAAATACGTAGAACTTCAACAAGACCTTAATTAAAGATAATTACTAATTAGATTAGTTAAAAATTCAAGTTCTTTATCATCACCCTTTGGTTTAAATAAATCGTAATGACTTTTTAAATTTTT
>Ga0209535_1001748_pt1 | contig 14473 bp, 31 predicted proteins | sample LinPmetageLP28_FD_184041 | JGI IMG/M metagenome (GOLD analysis project Ga0209535, IMG submission 184041) | Marine viral communities from the Pacific Ocean - LP-28 (SPAdes) (version 2) | ecosystem: Environmental > Aquatic > Marine > Oceanic | place: Pacific Ocean | collected 2009-08-22 | reverse complement strand
TTATGATTCATTAGTTGCCACAGCAAGTTCCGACAAAACAACGTATCTTACAACTGTTGCTGCTAAGACAGCAGATCACAGATACTTTGGCACTGGTTCATCAAGTGGTTACTTCTTTGATGGAATACAGTCTCCCATTGTTACACTAACACCAGGAAAAACATATTTCTTCGATCAAAGCGACAGTTCAAATAATTCGCACCCATTAAGATTCTATCTAGAATCTGATAAGACTACTCAAATCACAGATGGTGTTACTGCAGGTAGTGTTAGTGCAGGAACTGCTGGTGCTGGTGTAACAATTGTAGTTGGTGATTCCACTCCCTCTGTATTACATTATCAATGCTCTAGTCATGGATACATGGGCAATGCAGTTACCAATACTGCTAATGTTGTAAATACAAATCACGATACGAGATTTGGTGGTTTCTTAAGGGAAGGTGTTAAGGTTACTGCTGCTAAACTCAGTGATGGTGCTAACATTGATGTAGAAAATGGAAATGTCTTCCTTTTCACTACCACAGAAACTACAACATCTACACCTAATATTAGATATAACGCTTCTACATCATTTAATAGTAAGGTAGCAATCGGTGAAGTAGTTTCTGTAACAATTGTCACCACTGCAGCTGCGGCAGGATACTCTGCTCAACTTACTATTGATGGTGGTGCAGTTACAGAAAATTGGACTGGAGGAAGTGCTCCTTCTGATGGTGGTTCGAGTGGTGTTGATATCTATGCATATACTATTATGAAAACTGCTGATGCCACATTCACAGTTATCGCTACTCAAACTAAAACTTCGTAAAGAGAATTAAATAATGTTTGAAAACCATAAAAAAGAATCACCAATCTTTACTGGATCTAGATTTGGTTTAGGTAAAGGTGCTGATATAGTTGCACCAGCTGGACCAATTGTTTTTGGAGGAAGCGGAACGTGGGGTGTTAATTCCTCCTCACAATTTTCAAGTAATGGGGTTTACCAATTCAAGGATACGACTTCAGATGAAATTTTTTATGGTTATATTAAATCAATCAATAGTAAAAAAGCATTATGTGTGATGGCTAGTAGGCAGACTGGAAGTGGATCTGAGTTTTACTATAGTAATTCTTGGTGGGGGAATAGAGTAAAAGTTGGTGATACTGAAACCAAAGCAGACATTACTTCAAATACTACAGCAAATTTTTTAAGTGAAGGATTTTTTAGAGTACCTCTCCAAGGAGCATTTGTTACTAGTGTTACTGATAGTAGTAATCCAAATGGTTTTGTTGAGTATACTGGAACAGCATCAGATACTAATAGCCTTCCAAATGGATCTGAGACTAGTATTCCTAGCGGAACTCTTGAATATGCAGCAGACTCCACGAGTAGCATAGTCGAAAGCGGCAATTGGCGGGAATTAATTAAAAATGCAGATCCTTCTCAAAGCCGATCTGGGTATGGGGCCGAAGAGCGGTGGGGATTTTCTTTGAGAAATGGAAATGCTAATGGAAGTAATAGTATTTCCAGAGCTAAATTTGGTTTTGCCTTAGGTCAGGAAGAATATCCCGGAGGATCTGGTACTTACTATAGCGCAAATGCATATGGTTTTGGTATTGCTGCTGATGATACGGATCTTGGAACAGGATCACCGGGATTAGAAGGATCTAGTGGAAAGAATAACGCAAGAAGTAATGCTGGAAATAGTGGTGGAAGTGAGACTGCATATCCATTTCCTTTGGAATTTTGGATTATTCCCCAAAATACTTGGACATATGAATACAATGCAATGTAATAAATAACTAAAAAGATAAATGTTTCATAATTTCCATTTAAAACTTAAACCACTCCAAGGTTTATTGGGAGTTGGAGGAGGTGTTGCTTCTAGATCAACAGGAGCTGCCGGTGCTGGAGCACTTACCTCTCTTCAAATAAAAGCATGGGGAGCTGCGGGTGCTGCTTCATATAACTGTGGATATTACGCTCCAGCTGATAATGGTGCTGGGGGTGGATTTGTTGATATTACTTATACAGTAGGATCATTTGCTAGGGGTGATATACTCCGCATTATGGTTGGCCAAAATGGAGCTCGTGATCAACAATCGCAACCATATGGTGGTGGCGGAGCTGCTGGCGGTCCTGGTGGTTCTTCTGGTGGAGGTGGAACTTTTATTGGTTTTAATCCAGGAGGATCTAATCCTAGTCCAATAACTGCCCCAAATATGATTCTTGCCGCTGGAGGTGGTGCTGGTGGAAGCACTGGTACTGGTGGACCTGGCCAACCTGGTAATAATGGCGGCGGTGGCGGACCTACTGGAGCTAATGGTTCTGGTAGTGGTGGTACTCAATCTGCTGGTGGTGCTGCTGGAACAGGTGGATTTGGTGGTGGTGGTAATGCTGGTACGGCAGGTAGTTTTATGAACGGCGGCACGGGTATGAGTTGTAAGGGATCTGGTGGTGGATCAGGATACTATGGAGGCGGCGGTGGTAATGGTGACTGTGGTGCTTGCTCTTCTGGTGCTGCTGGTGGTGGATCTAGTTATGTGGGACATCCAACAGTTAATGCAGTTAATAGTAATGTTCAAGCATATGGATCTGCTCAAAATCCAGCATCAGTAGCAGATCCTCATTTTGCTGCTGGGCCTGGTGCTTGGGGTGTAGGCGACTTTGATGGAAATCCTGGACATGTTACCATTATTGTGAATGGAACTGAGGTAACACACTACGATTACACAGGTTCAGATCAATATCACACTATTTAAAATTTAAATGAATTATTTACAATCATATTCTATCGATAATCGTCTTAGTGAAAGTGCTATTAATAATCTAGTTACCTTTCTTATTAGTAAAGAGCAGGAAATACTTGATTCATATCCTTTTATGAGTGATTATGGTACAAGTCTTACTACCGAGCATGTGTCTACACGCTCAAATGCATATAATATTTTTAAGTATATTGATGAGTATCCAGATCTTAACATTATTTTTGAGTTTATAAAAACATCCTACTGGAATTATATTGATAATGTATTTTCTCCTAAAAACTTTACGAATGATCAACTAGATCCTTCAGTTAGTGCATGGTTAAATGTAATAAGAGAAAGTGAAAGGATTGGAATGCACAAGCATTCTGATCAACATGCATCAGGACTTTGGAGTTTTGTTTCTGGAACCATATCTTTAGGTGTATCTAACACTTCTACATTTTATAATGATGGAAGTTCTACGCATGAAGTTGAAAATGTGGCAGGAGAACTTACATTATTTCCACCATATTTTACACATTGGACTAACCTCCATGCTTCTTCGGAACCAAGAGTTACTTTAGGATTTGACGTTTTATTCAGACATGATCATTCCCCAGAAGGTATTGATTTTACAAATAACCTGAAAAAATTTAATTAAGGAGAATTATGTTCAACTGGTATAAAAAAGAATCACCAATCTTTACTGGATCTAGATTTGGATTGGGTGGTGGTACTAGTGGTTCAAAAGGTTCTAGTGTGGATATCTCTAATGAATATCTTTATCTACCATTTAACGAGAGTTCTAGTAGCAGAACTAAGTATGGTGATTATGCCTCATCAATAACAATTAATAGTGGTGGAACTGTCGCGTCTGATCACCCATATACTATTACTGATAACACATACAATAGTGGAAATGCTAAGACACATCACTGTGATGGACAATCTGATACTGCTTATATAAATGCAAATACAAAACTTGGAAGTGTAGGTACAGGCGACTTATGTTTTGATATGTACTATAAGTGGGTGGCAGAAGGGAACGGTGGTGGATCATATGGTTATGTTGGAGACTATGCTGGGATGAATCTTTATCCTAGTCATACAGGTATAAGTAATGATAATTATATTGGAGTAGGTGCTATAGGTAGTAATGTCATAGGTAGATATAATTATCAAGCTACGGCCAATGAGAAATGGAATGAATCAATAACTACAAATGGTAGTGGTATGAATGTGTGGTACCATTTATTAGTTATTAGACAATCTAATAAATGGTACTCATTTGTAGATGGTGTTCTTGATGGATATTTTGCCGAACCTTCTTCCCGTAATATTGCAAACGGTGGCGGTTTCCACTTTGGAACGATCGATAGAAGCGGACACTGGTGGGATGCTTATGTCAGCGATTTTATGTGGCAGAAAGGATCAGATATTTTCTATAATGTATCTGGTTTAGATGCTTCTGATATCGGAACAACATATTTTGCGGTGCCAAAATATAAGAATAAGTTAATGGCGATTCCATCAAATAGTAATTTTAGTACTGTACTGGCACCAACAGGATTTACAGCATCATAAATGTTAAATAGGATTTAATTAAGGAGAATTATGTTCAACTGGTATAAAAAAGAATCACCAATCTTTACTGGATCTAGATTTGGATTGGGTGGTCGTATTGCAAGAGCTGGTGGAGGTGATGAAGGATTTACAATTGGTGAATTCGTTGAAGGCGGATATTTTGGTGGATATATCAGTCACACTGGTAATGGTGTAGCAACTCACGCCTTGATTGTTGCGCCTGCTGCCACTGGTGCATCTGGTCCTGGATATACCTTGACATCTACTTATGCCTGGAAAAATGCTAATGACGGATCAACTTCAGGAACGTCAAGTTTATATGACGGTAAAGCAAATATGGACTCTATAGTTACAGCAGGAGTTACTAATCATCCTGCCGCTAACTTTTGTTATACACGTAATATTAATGGTTTTACTGATTGGTATCTTCCTGCTATTCTTGAGTATGACATTGCATATCAAAATCTAAAACCTACAACAGCTAGTAATAATACTTCATCGGGAGCAAATGCATATGCGGTTCCAAGTCGTGGATCTAATCGTACTTCTGGGGAACCTTCACAAACATCAGTAGCATTGTTTCAGAGTGGTGGCGCACAAGCTTTTGTTGAACAAACAACAACTGGACATTGGTCCTCTACCTTTGCAAGCTCAAACCGTGCCTACAGAATGCAGTTTTATACTGGGTATAATGATCCTACTGCATCAAACAGTTTTGTTAATCCTTTTCCAGTTCGTGCCTTTCGTAGAATTGCTGTATAACATTAGATGATTGGATAGATAGGATTGGATATAAATAAGAAAAAGTGTGGTATAGAGAATCGTGGCAAATTTTCCTATTAATCCGGGTATAGGTAGCGTCTTTGCTGACACTACCTCTGGTTTTAGGTATAAATGGACTGGAACAGTTTGGAAAAGTTTTACTCCATCTGCAGGAAATGATGTAAATAAAGTTGATGACATTAGTTCAAGTTTTGATAATAGTACGACAACATTTGCATTAATTTCTGGCAGTGTTGCAGTAACTCCTGTAAATGCTCAAAGTTTAACAGTCTCTTTGGGTGGTGTTGTTCAAGAACCAGTAACAGATTATACTGTCTCAGGTTCTAATATTACATTTACAACAGCACCTAATGCTGGACTTGATTTTTTCGCAATTAATCGCGGAACTGCAACTGATATTATTACTTCGACTAATGTCGTTGATAATCTTTCTGTCTCTGGTGTTGCAACAGTTGGTATTCTAACTGGTGTAACGTCACTTCAAGCTACAGTATTATATGGTGATGGTTCCCAATTAGATAATATCAGTGCTGGCGTTGGTATTCAATCTGGTGGCACACTTGTTTCTTATGGTGCTACAACATTAAACTTTACTGGCACTGGTGCTAGTGTTAGATCTTTAGGCAATAATGCTGTCGAAGTTTTAATCACTGGTGGCGGTGGTGGTGGAGGATCTATTGGTATTTCGTCCAATAGTTACACATCATTTACTGGAACCGGTGTAACACACCTCAACTTCGTAGGTGCTGCTGTAACAATGGTTGGTTTAACTACCGCAGCAGTTACAGTAACCAAAACTCTTACAGTTGGGTTAAGAACAGACGCAGCAACAATTGATCTCGCAACCGGCACGTTATCCGTTCAAAAACGTGATGGATCGGATGCAGAGATCCCTGTATAAATAAACTTATAAGTTAAAAAACCATGGCAGATAGATTTCCATTAATTTATAATCCTGCAGCTAATCAGATCCAGGAAATTTCTTCCAGTGATTCTGTATCACTGAGTGGTTCTGGACTTGATGTTGGTATTGTTACCGCTACGGCATACTCTAATCTAAAAACTGTGACTTCTGTGGTGGTTCTTTCTAATTCTAACTTTAATTATTTGATGGCGGGCCCTATAACTATAGGGGTTGGAGGCACAGTATCTGTTGCCGCTGGTGTTTCATTCGTTATTGCATAAGGAGGAAGATGTCTTTTTTAAGAGTAGATCACATTGAAAATCAAGATGGCGATGGAGCACCCATGCTCATTAATGGTATTGTTGTAGATTCATCTCTCAATGCACCATCTGTTAATATCGCTGGAACTTGTACTGCCGGAACTTTGGTTGGTACTGGTAGATCCCTGACTGGCATCCCTGGTTTGGGAATTAGTACCGCTATTTCTTTGCTGTTTGTTCTGTAATAAAAAATGCCCGATTCTCATCTTAAAGTAAATACTATTGGTGGCAATGCAGGTATTGCCGTGTCATTTCCTAAGGGATTGACAGTGCAAGCAGGAACTGCTATCACCTCTACTGGTAATATGAATGTTACCGGAACTATTATCGCTGGATCTTATGCAGGATCTGGTGGTAATTTGACTGGTATTCCTGGCGCTAATAAGCAAAAAACTATGGCTTTGTTCCTTACACTCTAAGTTATGTCTAATTTAAACGTCAATAATATTTCAAACGGTGCTAATACTGGCCCAACAAATTTCAGCACAGGACTTACCGTTGGTGTAGGTTATGCTATCACCACATCAGGTGGTACCGTATGTAATGTAACTGGAAATGTTACGGCCGGTGAATTTTTGGGAGATGGATCTCAATTGAATAATCTCCCCGTTAATCAAGCTGGTGACGTTTTCTTTTATAGAGGGATCTTCAGTATCGAAGATTCATTTAGAGCCTGATCATATATAAATAAATTCACGAACACATTTGCGTTAAACAATGGCTGCTCCTAATATTCTTGGTATTTCAACCGTTCTTGGTAAGACAACTTACAGTAGTTTGTCTGATACCAACGCCGCTACCTTACTTTCCAATGCTGCAAGTAGTGGTAAGGTTTTTAAGGTGAACAACATTATCGTTGCAAACGATGATGGAACCAACTCTGCTGATATTACTGTATCAGTTAATGATGCTGCAGCAGGTGGTGGTACAAACTACAAAATTGCTCACACAGTTGCAGTTGCTGCAGACTCTACTTTGGTTGTTGTCGATAAAGCAACATCTATCTATCTCGAAGAAAACAAGTCTATCGTAATTCAAGCATCTGCTGGAGGAGATCTAGACGTTGTTTGTTCATACGAAGAGATTGAGTAATTTTTCTTCTGCTAACTTTGGAGGAAAATAATGGCAGGTTTTTCAGGTTTTAATAAATCAAATAGACTTAACACCATTGGTAGAAACGTCACTCTTACTAATAGTGTAAACTTCCCATCTGGTGGAGATACATATACTAGTAATGGTAGTACTTATCGAGTATATCAAGGTTCTGGCACTATTGATGCTCAGAATGCTGATCCGGAAAGTATTACCTATAACCCTAGAAGTAGAGTACTTAAAGGTAATTCCAACGGCGCAGTTGTTGATTTACTTTTAGTCGCTGGTGGTGGCGGTGGACAAGACGCACAATATCATGGTGGCGGTGGCGGCGGTGGAGTAGTATACAGCGAGGACGTATCACTTCCTATAAGTGAAAATATTTCTATCACTGTTGGTGGTTCAGGAGGCAATACTCAGTTTGGGCCTTTAGCACAAGCGATCGGTGGTGGACAGGGTACACATGATACAGGGCCCTCTGCTGGATCTGGTGGATCTGGTGGTGGCGGTGCTTTCCGTCCTAATAACTTCCGGCCTGCTAATAGTGGTGCCAGTGGAACACAACCAGGACAACCAGGAATTTCTGGATCCGATGGACATGGATCACCCGGACGCCCCGCACCTCAGCATGGAGATCAGGGCGGCAACGGTGGTGGTGCTGGTGGACAGAACGGTAGTGTTCATCAGGCACCCGCAACTTTCTTACCTCAAACTGAACCAGGATTTCCTAGTCCATTCCTAGGAGCTACCCAACCAGCTAGCTGGTATAGATCTTTCGGTGGTGGTGGAAGAGGGCAAAAGTATGGAACAAGTTCGGATCATCCATCAACCGGCGGAAGAGGAAGAGGTGCAGATGGGCCTCCTTGGAGTGGTGCTTCAGGATCCGTTATCATTAAGGTGAAATAATGACAATAAAACATTTTGCTAGAGTTGACAGTAGCAGCACAGTAGTTGGTACTTATATTATTGATGAGAATCAGTGCTTGTATAATGGGAAGTATTCACCTTCAATGGGACAATTGTGGTTTCAAGATGCATTTGATACCACAGATCGTTTTATCGAAGTATTTCGCGATGCTCCTGTCGGAGTAGTATCATATAGATTGTGTATTCCAGAACCTGGAAACGCATATATCGACGCACTGGATGTATTTCAGGAGACTCGTCCCTATGATACTTGGAGATTTGACACAACCGCAGATCCTCCATCGTGGCAACCACCCACTAATGCAGGTGCTAAGCCCGGACTTACTACAGAGCAAAGTAATAAGGGTTTTAAGTACAGTTTTGATCCTTCAAAATATGCCATAGATCCTAATGATTGTTGGATATTACTGGCAAAACCAGCACCTGATCCTCCAACTTGCACATCTGAGCAAAATGAAAAGGAGTGTTATCACTTCTGGGATGAAGACATTCTTCAGTGGCTTCTTATCACTCCAGATCAAACAACAAAACCATCATTAGCATCGACAGCAGTATCTGCTGGATATCAGGTTTATCACCAATATGGTGAATACAAGAGTGGAGCAGCAACCACATCGTGGGTAGTCTTGAATCCAAATCAGTTCTAATGTGACAGTCAAATAAGTGTCCTATACCCGTCAAGTTTTTGCTTGACGGGTTTTATAATATGTGTATAAACACGGAGGAGGATGACTGCCACTCAAAAACTAGTGTTTATTGCTTCATTCTTCTGGTTTATGAATTGGGGGACTCGGGTAACTACTGCTGCTATCAATGCTCTATCTTAATATCACTGGAAAAGCGTCTAAAAGACGCTGTGAGGCGATTATTGGATGGTTTATAGGGAAATATCTACCTAACCATCACATCACCCTTGGTGTGGTTCACAGAGGTATGAAACGCGAACATGCAATGGGATTTTGTACCGTGATAGATTGTGATCATCGTCCCAGAGAGTTTCTGATTGAATTAGAAACATCTTTGTCTGAGGATTCGTACATTCAAACATTACTTCATGAGTTGTGGCATGTTTATCAACATATAATCGGTTCACTTCGCGATAAGCGTGGTGTTCGATATTGGAAAGATGTTAATTCCGATCATCTATCTTATGAAGATCAACCATGGGAACATGAAGCGAGAAATATGGAGAGAAAACTCTATCTTTCTTACTTGACAAATAAGTAAAAAAACCTTACAATAACCTTTGTGGAGGTTCAAAGTCATGGAGTCTAAAGAAGCTCTTAGAAAGAAGATTCTACGTCTTCAAATGATTGGATGGACATTTGAGGACATTCAAAGGTTCACTAACTTAAAACCATCTGAAATCCGTAAATTTTTAAATCCTTTTATCAATGAAAGCTGAATTTCTTTGTGTCAAACCAATTAGTTCCAAGGCAAAGAATCGTTTTGCTAATGAAATGGATCTATTGCATTCCTGTCGTATTGAGAAGCGACAAGATGGTAAAGTTTTCCTTGCATCAATCAGTGGTAAATACTTTTTTTGGATGAGTGAATCATCTGATGATCATTGGGAGGTTATTAAATGAAGGATCAAAATAGTCTTGAGGACAATGAAAATAAACAGGATAAATGGAATCGTGGACTTGACATCTTTATAGAGTCAGTACATAAACCAGATCCATCTCTTCGTGAATGTGCTCGCAATCAAAAATGCTATAACGAACTGATGGATGTTCGTAACGAAGTACTCAAACACCTCAAAACTTTACGATGGAATTAATATCATATGATTATTGATTATGATCATAAACAGGTACTAGTACCATACGAAATTGTTGAATATTGTGATCAATTTATTGTTGATTCATTACGTGATGATTTGAGGTATCTTGATTGCATCTACATGAATATGGGTTATTATGGTAATGATCCAAAACTTCTTGAAAAGATGCGTAAACAAATTATACCTATTTTTGAATGAAAAGTGATGTTTGATAGTCCAGAAGCACCTATAGAGGGTAAAGTTGACAAGTGGGGATTTACAATCAAACCTACTATTACTGATGATGAATGTATTTTAATTTGCCTACATAATGCTCCTTGTGGAACTGATCGTAAGCAAGTGATTAACCTTATTAAACAATATGAATTGAAAAATGATTCGATCGAGTATTCTTGAACCAAAATTTAATCTGCATTTTCCCTATGAAACGTTTCCATGGAGATTAGAAGTAAACAAGGATAATCATAGTATAAAAGGTATTGCACTCACAGTATGTCATTTTGAGTGCAAAGAACATCTAGAAAGTTATATCATGCGTTATAATTTTAAATCCAAAGATGTAAAAATTTCTAATCGTTATGATGAAAAATTTAAATTTCCAATTAAGAAAAAGAAAACTACATAATCATAGTTGAAACACAGGTATGAATCATGGATTACCTATCACACCATACAAACCAATTTTAGTTCTTAATAATAGTTACGAACCAATTAATGTCACAAATTGGAAACGGGCTATTGTTTTACTTTTAAAGGAAAAAGCACAAGCATTATCAAATCGAGTTATTCGATTGGTTAATTATATTCGTATTCCGTTTAGAAAAATTGCATCAAGTTTACCTTCTCGTGCAATGATTTACAAACGAGATAACAATAGGTGTCAGTATTGTGGTGCCACTCGATCATTAACAATCGATCATGTAATCCCTCGTAGTAAAGGTGGACAGGATACTTGGGATAATCTTGTTTTAGCATGTTCATCTTGCAATGTTAAAAAAAGTGATAAACTTCTTGAGCAAACCAATATGAAACTTGCAAGAAAACCTTCTACGCCTTATAATAAAGTACAGTTTTCACTTTCATACACTGAAGTGCCAGAATGGCAGGAGTTTTTATTCGTATGATGAAACAATACCCTTACGAAGTTACATACAAACTTAATAGTGCAGGTAATAAAAGATTCAATAAGAGAGTAGATGCAGCATGTCAAGCAGAGGCAAAGCGTCTCTTTGAAGCAGATATGCCTTCAGCAACTATTCTTTATGCTACACCTTTACCCCAGAACAGACGATGAATACGATGAATAGAAAAAGAAATAGAAAGAACCGTGCTCAAGTTAAGAGTCGTTGGTATTACATTTTTTGGGGGACTGCCACTGTTTCTGTTGTCTTAGGACAACTTTATGTTGGCACTGGTTATCGTGCTCTTGCTGAACGTATGGATATTTTAATTCAAAACGTCGATGGTGTACTTCTGCATAAAAATGATTTGGACAGTCCAAATTTTCTTTAGTTTAAGATTTGTTAAATTATTAGGAAATCAACATAAATGATAGTATGATCTTTCTATACCTCACAACCGCATGACACTTCCAAACAATAAAAAACCTAAAAAACAGGAAATTGAAAGTATGAAGTTAGCTGTCGATGAGGTTGGCATCCGTGCTATTCATCCAGACAAAATGGAAGATTTTGCCGCGTATCTTGTTGATAAAATAAAAGATGAACAGAAATGAACCAAATTTTATTATCTGATTGTGTGTCGGGGATGAAGACACTTAGCGTAGAATCTGTTGATCTATGTGTCACATCTCCTCCTTATGATGATCTTCGCTCATATAATGATAGTTCTTTATGGAACTTTGACACATTTAAAGATGTTGCGGATGAACTTTATCGTGTGATGAAGATTGGTGGTGTTGTTGTATGGGTGATTGGTGATTCTACTGTTAAAGGTAGTGAAACTGGTTCTAGTTTCCGTCAGGTTCTTCACTTTATGGATCTTGGATTTCTGTTACATGACACCATGATATATGAAAAGAATGGTAGTCCATTCCCCGCAAAAAGAACAGGTAATCGATATTCACAAATCTTTGAGTATATGTTTGTATTCTCAAAGAAAACTAAACCAAAGACTGCACATCTTCTCTGTGATAAACCAAACAGATGGGCAGGTTACACACACTTTGGTAAAGGAACTATTAGAACAAAAGATGGACAACTCAAGGATCGACAGATCAAACCCATCCCAGAATTTAGTCCGAGAAATAATATCTGGAAATATAATACTGGTAAAGGATATTCAACTAAAGATGATGTTGCCTTTGAGCATCCTGCAATCTTCCCTGAAAAATTAGCAAAAGATCATATTCTTACCTGGAGTAATGAAGGTGATCTAGTGTTAGATCCTTTTATGGGATCTGGAACTACTGCTGTTTGTTGTTTAGAAACTCAGCGCAAATATATTGGATTTGAAGTAGATAAAACCTATCATGACGTTTGTATGCGAAGATTGGATCAGCATGTGACAGTCAAAGAAGTGTCAACTCCTGAATCCAATCCCCTTGAGGATGCTCTATATTGATAGAGTACAAATCAAAAGGTTGCAAGACTCTTTCTTTTATGCGATAATGTCATCATGAAACTTCATTGATAACATGAATGATGCAACACTTGTAGTAGATTATGAGGAATTGGAGGTGTTGCAAACTGCCCTTCAAAAGTTGTCTAAATTTGATAGTGAAGACGCATTAGTGTCTACTCTTTATGATAAAATTGTTTCTACAATGGAAACAATGGAAATTCAAGAACTTTATCTCAATGATCCCCGCAATGACTGAAACTGAAAAGAAGTATTGGCAAGAAGTCGCTGTTGATTTCTGGAAAGAAATTGAAAATGAAGCGGCAAAACTTGAGGTAACTGTTGACTACTACATGGAGGAATTTTTCACATCATGAATGAAGATCAAAAATACAAAGTTATCGTTGAAAGTACCGATGGTTGGTCTTTGATGAACGATAAAGCACAATATCTTACTCGTGCAGAAGGTATTAAATGGGTTGATATTGCCATGTCTGATGGTGTATCTCCTGATAGATTGCGTGTTGTTAGACAGGAGTGGGGAACATGAATGGAAAACTTGATCCAGAAGAACGTATTATGGAACCACCCAGCATAAATGAACAAGTCGCTATTCTTGCCCAAAAATATGGATGGGAACAAGGTGACAACATTGTAGTTGAAATGGCAGGAACTCAAGTTTCTGGTATTGATGTAGGTGAAGTGTATAATAAGAAATGGCAATCACCTATTGGTACTCGTAAGTACAATAAAGAAGCATTTATTGTTATCAAAAATCTTTCACGAGATGCCTTTGAGTCTTCTAAACCTATGGATAGGGAGCATAAACCACATCATCTTAAGACTGAAAAGGAACTTGCTGCTGAAATTAAAGAAGAAGATGATAAAAGGAGTTATGACACATACAGTAAATGAATATGATATGATCTACGATTTCTCTAAACATTACAAAAATGGTAATGTTTGGCGTGTCATTGTAGATCTTTCTATGAAAGGTGCAGATGAAGAACCCGAACACTTTTACACTGTGGCAGTTGAAGTTGTGGCACCCAACAAAGATCTAGCACAGTATATTGTGTCTACAATGTATCCAGATTATGATTCAATCTCCGTCCCCGATGAACCTGAGTCTACCCCGTGAGTTCCCCCACAAAGCACCAGAACATTGCTATTATGAGTGTCAAATTTTCAAACCTAATGTGGTTTCTATATGGCTTTGTAACACTCAAAGTTATGCTTATACTACTGATAGTCCTATTCGTACCATCTGGGGATTCTATAAAACAAAGACAACAGCAAAGAGAGGCACTACGCACACTTACTATGCCCCCATCAACTGTAATAAGATAGGCAAAGAAGTATGTATTAATAATACTCGTCCTTATACAGCAATGCAACTCAACCTAAATCCTCTGGAAGCAGCATTTTTCTAATGAAGTATAAACCACAAGTTGATGACTATGTTCGGTGGAAATCTGATCACATAGACATCGAGGGTTGGGTATATTTTTATGATGAAATGTATATTACAATAGAGACAGGTATCAAACCTAAACCTAATTGTCAATACACTAAGAATGAAAGACACAAATATATTCACACACTTTTACTTTGTTATCCTCCACAATGGAAACAATTAGAATACGTTCATACAAGAAAGAATCGTTATGCAGAAAGTTTGGCAGATATGGAAGTATTCGTTAGGGAGTTTTAGTGATGATAAAACAAAACCTTATGACAATTATGTTGCTATCATTCGCAGTATCATAT
>Ga0209535_1001747_pt1 | contig 14484 bp, 23 predicted proteins | sample LinPmetageLP28_FD_184041 | JGI IMG/M metagenome (GOLD analysis project Ga0209535, IMG submission 184041) | Marine viral communities from the Pacific Ocean - LP-28 (SPAdes) (version 2) | ecosystem: Environmental > Aquatic > Marine > Oceanic | place: Pacific Ocean | collected 2009-08-22 | reverse complement strand
GTAGGTTGTTGATATTTTTTAGTTATTTTAAATTCACTAATCCTAGATACTTTTAAAGTGTCTTCACCCTGTATAACAATTAAAGGATCTGCAAGCCTATGATATCCGTATAGTTTTTGTTCTGCTGGTACATCTGTATCTAGTAATCCGCTAGAAGATGCTACTTCTACTTGTATATTTTTTTCTATACATTTAGATAACCAAAACTCAACACAACCTCTTCCTGCCTCTGCAAAATGCAAATTACCTTTATAACTAAAATCTATTCCAAACAATTTAATATTTGATACTTCGTTCCAATATGCAAAAGCAATAGCATAGGCAACCGTATTGTTTAAATAATAACAATTAGTGTCCTCTATTACTTCTTTGATTGGGTATTCAACCAAACCAGGACAACGATCGTCTAATTCACAAGTATATATTGGGCCTTCATGTTCTTTTAAAAGTTTAGCCATACTATCGGTTTGACCGCCTGCATCTTCAGTATCTAAAAACCTAGATGGTGGATCCATCATAAAAACTCTATCGTGATAAATAACAGATCCAACTCCGTTAATAGCCCATACTTCATCAAAATGAACCCCATGTGATTTTGCCAGGTTGTAATCAAACCAACTTTTTCCTAAACCCACAATAGCAATAGTCTTGCCCTTAAGACTTTTAATCTTTTTCATGTACTCTCCTTATTTTACGAAACAGAAGTTCGTAAAGAATCATAACGATATTCGTCTCTTCTTCCTCTAGCCTCTGCTTGATTTTTTAATCTTAAAACTTCTAAATTAAATCTTTGTTCGTATGTCTGCATTAAATCTGCATCACCTTTCATAAATGTATACGCTTCTATTAAAGATCCATAAAGCAGAGCATTCCTAGCATTTTGTGAGATCCAGGTACCAGTAGTTGATGAAGTTAAACTTGTTGGCTTATATAAATAATGCAATTCAACAGAATAATTTGTATCTGGGACCGGAGAAACTATTAAAGTAGATCCGTTGTCAGTTCCAGTAGATAGTTCTTTATCAAAATCTCCATAATACAAAGGTCTACCTCTTTCTGAAGTAGCTGCTGCATCATTAGAGTATTCACGCATAAATGTAGTGTGTTTTTTGTCTAAATAATGATAATCGTCATTACTATCTATAACGGCCAAAGAAAAACTTGATAGGAAGTCAGAGGGAGCGGTTAGATATGTATTTCCAGCCGTAAGATTACCAGTAACATTTTTTCTAAAATAATCTAATTGTATTAATTCAAAGATCCTATCTTCAGCATTAATAATAAAATCATTTAATGTAGATACAAAAGTTGTTTCTTCGTTTTCTACGTAGTTTTGTATTAGAGTTTTTAATTCAGTTAACGTCATGATGTAGTAATTGTAACTTCACCTAAAGATCCTGTCACTTTCTCTACGGTAAAATTTGTAGGCAAAGTAGAAGGGTTCATAAAGTCATTTTGAAATATACTAGAGCTAGTAACAACAACAAAGCCTTCTCCAACCTCTAGGTCATTATTTGGTCTTGGTTTATATAAAGCTTCAGGATCTGCTTTAACGGTTATAGGCTCTAGTTGTGGATGTTTTGGCTCATAGCACGTAGAACAAACCTTTAGACCATTCCATTCTTCTTTTAATTCATGAAGTTTGTATTCAAAAGCACAACGGTCACATAAACCTTTAGCGAATTTACCAAGCGCGTAAGCCATATTAGTTCATCCTTAGATTAGGTCTAATTCTAAAAGAAGCTCTGTCTTCGTCTTGGTCAGCAGCTCTTCTAAATTCCTCTTCATATAAAGCTTTTAATTGTGGAGTAAGTTGTGGGGATTTTTTAAGTGATAGGTAATACGCTAAACCTGCAACAAAACAAGGATAAAACCTAAAAGGCATATCCATAGTATTAGTAGCTTTATCAGCATCATCCATTCTAACAATTTTGTTAAATACTAAAATATCAGTAGAGTTTTCTGGTGCTGGCCATACTTTTAAAACAGGAGCAATTGTCTTATCAAGAAAATATTGAGAAGGTCTTGCTTGTGTAGTTTTGTTAGGAATATTTAGGTATTCAGATCTACCTATTCTGCTAATAGAAATATCGGTTTGGGTACTATTAACCGTTCTCCTCACAACCACATCTAATATGTCTATTATATTAGCGTTTAAAGTGTAGTCCGTAGTTCCTTGAGTAACCGTTTGAGTAGCTTGAGATATTGTCCATTGATTTAACCCTCTATTAGCCCATTCAGCCAACATTAAGTTTATAGATCTCTTGGCAGTTTTTAAATCATAACCAGTTCTAAGTTCTAATCCACATCTCTCAAATGCTTCTTCTATAAACTCAGCTACATTAGGTTCAAAGTCTGTGCTGCTTGAGGTTGCCATTATTTTTTCTTTTTAGTGTTTTTAAGAGATCTTTCTATTTGCTTTGCTTGTTTCAAGTGAAGCCTTGAAGCGCCTTTTAACTCCTTAACAAGTTTTCTTTTTTGTTGAATTGATAGTTCAGTCATTATTCATCCTCCGCATATAGATTATCAAATACCCTATTTACATCTAAAGTGTAGTCTAAATCAGATTTAGAATAATGTATATGTTGAGATGGTCTGAAATCAGGCGCTCCTTCTCCTGTAACAAACCAGGCTGGATGTGTAACTCTAACCCTGTTATTAGGCAAAGCTACAATATTACCGGTCCATTCACCAGCATCTAACAACTCTAAAACATGACTACTTTTATGTTGTGCAGGATCGTCTGCTATTTCGTTTTCTGCGTAATCAACCGTAAACATGTATTTGGCTGGAAATATTTTACCGTCTATCTTGGCAAGCCAAGGGCAAGGTGTGGCTCTATCTATTACATATACTGCATTGTTATGTGAAGAACAATCCCAAGGTTGTGCATCATGAACTGACATAGGTTTTGCAAAGTCTTCAACTAATGTATCTGCAACTAATCCTGTAATTGGCATTCTGGCCCACATAGCACCCCCATGTATGTTGCCTTCTTCCCAATCTTCACAATTAGATTCTTCTCCGGTAAAAATTACATGAAAACTTAAACACCTAGTCGGCATTGTTGTAACACCAACTGCCATTGCATGAATAAATTCACCGTGGTATTTTTCGTGGTTATGGGTGTACTCTCTTCTTACCCAACATTTAAAATGTGGGATATTATTATATAAATACGCCACTAATTATTTAATGTTTTGTCTTCTTCTGTTGGCATTACCTGCCATTATAGATCCACCTTTTGACATCTTCATTACGGCATTACCTTTAGATTTTTTCATCACGGCATTACCTTTAGATTTCTTCATCACAGCGTTGCCTTTTGATTTTTTCATTACAGCATTGCCTTTTGATTTCTTCATAACGGCGTTACCCTTTGACTTCATCATTTTTTTATTGCCTTTTGAACTATATTTAGCCATTATTTTTTACCTTTTTTTACGGGTTTTTTCTTAGCCGGAGCTTTTTTAGCTGGCTTTGAATTAAGTTGGTGTCTAAGCTTTTTACTACCTTTCATATAATACTCCTAAGAAATTGTTGTGACTTTCCTTTTATCATTCATAACGGCTCCACAACCTTTAGCTATAAAACCACCTCCTGCAAGTTTAACACGATTCTGTTTCCTCATAGATTTTTCGATAGCCATACCTCTGTTTTCTTCATAAGAATCAACTTTGCCATCTTTATTCAAATCAGCTTTTTCTGGGTTTTTTAATTTAGTCATAATATCACCTTATCTTAATCTAGCGGCCATTACAATTCCCTGGCCTCTGCTTGTAATTGGTCCACCAGTTGCTGCTTTTTTTCTGCCATCCTTCCAACTAATTGCCTTTGGTCCTGTTTTCTTTTTAGCTGCTGACGTGCATTCTGCTTTTGTAGGTCTACACGCAGGATAAGGTCTTTTAGTGTTTGTTTTAGATTTTCTACCGCAAGGCTTGCCTGTTTTGCAATCAATCCAACCTTTACCGTCATTTTTAGAAAACCAATCTTTAAGTGTTTCTTTCTTAGCCATTACCTTAATCTATTAGTCATAACAGCACCTTGTCCGCGTATTGTAACAGGGCCTCCGCCAGATTTTTTTTGCCTGTCGCTACCCATACGGTAATTACTAGGGCCGCCAGCGTTTCTACATTTGACCATATGCCCAGATCTGTATGCAGAATTCTCAGGCATTTTTTCACTTACATATTTGTAACAAGCATCTCTTTTGGGTTCTTTTTTAGCCATTAACAATCCCAGTCTTTTCTAGCCCAATAATTAGCACTACATCTATCTGTAGTACCACCCATTCCACCACTTCTAGCGCAATAAGATTTCTTTCTTGCTTTACTATCTTTGTGCATACCAAGTTTGGCATCACCAAAAGTTATACGTTTAACTCTAGAACTTTCGGTACTACATCCTTTAACAAAGACCTCTTTGCGTTTCTTACCATAACCAGGGCTACCTTGTGAGATAGCCCTTGGTCGGTTAAGAGTTACTGTTTTGCCTTTGTATTCTGCCATCTTTATGCAAAGAAAGCTGTCATAGTCCCAAAAGTGCTTTGTGTGTACTGAATATAAATACCATCAGTAAACAATAAACCGTTATCAGGGATAGTAATATCTCTAGTTGTTGTAGCTGAAGCTACAGATCCAAGTTTAAATAGACTTGTACCTGTTGAAGATGTTGTTAAAAAATCAATATTTCCAGCGGTACCAGAACATACTAAGTTTAATCCTTGTAATCTAGATCTTCCTGCAAAAACAACATCAGCAGCATTATTGTTAATTCCTGCCGATACATTACCTGCTGGATTACCAACTGCTGTAATACTAACAATTGTTTTAAAGTGTTTAGATCCGGTAGCAGTTCCAGCGTTTGCGCCTGTTATTGATTCTGTTTGGGAATCACCATTAACATCAGTACCAACTACACTAAATGATTTACTAGAATCATTACCGGCAGAAAGAATAGTTACTATTCTACCTGAATCAAATGCACAAGCACCACCGTCAGCTAACGCACCACCTATAGTAAGTGCTGCGTTATTTCCTACGGCTGCTGCTGTTGATATTCCATCAGCGTCTAAGGCTTGAGTGTCTGCGGTAATAAACTTACCTTGGACATCTGAGCCTGTCATACGACCTGCCATAATTTACTCCTATTCGTTAATTGTTCTACTTATGCATTCGTAATGAACGTGTAAAGCTTCAGCAGCTCCAGCACCAGCCTCAATACCTATATAAGGTATGAAATCTACATCATTAGTTAAAGCAGCAGTTTTAGTTACAGCAGTATCCGGTTGTAAGGCTGTAGCTGTTGTACCGCCAGTAGACCCTGCCGTATTTGCAACATTATATTGAACACCGTTAACAAAGATTGTTGCTTGTCTGCTTGAATCAATCTCTATTTTAAGATGATAAATAGTATCAGCCGCTACGGTAATTGGTAATGCAGTAATAAAGTCTGTTCCACCAATTGAATGTACAAAATGCCAAACTGTAAAGTCTGTAAATGCTTCTGAGTTAGTAGCATCTGTTTGGAATTTAAAATATGCCTGGTTAGCATCTGTAGCAATTAACTGATCGTTAGTAAGCTTTAGACCGGCCCACACTTTTTGGTTATCAATAGCTGGTAAGCTAATTGAACATTCCCAAGATACTGAGTTTTCAGTACCCCATAGTGTATCTGACCACGCAACGGGATTTGCTAAATGTGGTGTTACGATAGCTTGGTCTTGATCAGCACCTGCTGTAGTCATAACAATACCAGCACTTGTTGCATTTCTAGTAGATAACGCAGAAGTCATATTAGTTCCTAAAACTTCAAAGTTTTGATTACCGCCACTTACTAAGTTTTGTAATTTAGGAAATACTTTAACTGTTAAAGTTGCTGAAGCTAAATCAACAGCACCACCAGTAAAGTTACCTAATACAACAGTAACAGTATTTGCTGCTGTCACATCTGCTGTAAGAGTAAGACCAACCGTATCTACACCTAAAGAAGCTACTACAAAATCACCTAGTGCTGCTCCAGTTACAGTTATATCTTGTTCTTCTTCATTACCATCAGCTATAGATCCAAAGTCTTTGGTAGCTGAACCTATTAAAAAGGTTTGTAATTTTGGAAGTAAGTCCCACCATTCTTTTAGATAATATCTTCTAGAATCTTGAACACCATCTGATATGGTTCTATTTGATACTAATCCAGATGTTGAATCTTTACTGACTAGATCAAAATTGCCTTCGGACCTAACTGGTCCGCTAAATGTCGAATTTGCCATAATTTCCTCCTAAGGAAATAAGTTCTACTATCTTGGCTTGTCTGCTAGGTCAGTTAATAGAACAAGTTAATAATTCCTAGTTATTTGATTGTACTTTAACACTTATAAAAAGAAAAGGGGGCCATAAGGCCCCCAATAATTGTAGTTGAGTAATAAACGCTACAATCAGTCGTTCATTTAAGCTCCTTGAGAACCGTAAACGGCTCTAAAGTTTGAATATCCGAATGAATATCTCTCTCTAGCTTTGTATCTCATGTTTCCAGTATCGAAATCACCTTCTAATGCAGTTTGCATAGGAGATCTTTCAAAATACTTAAATCCATCAGGACAGTCTGTTTTCAAAAAGAAAGCATCTGTATCTGTTAGATAATGATTTACAACATAGCCATCAGGAATCATTCCCTGATTTCTAATAGAGTTAATGTCATTGTCAGATGTTCCTACTCTCCCTGGGGTTTGTAAGAGTCTGTCAGCAACAAACTGCAACTGAGGTGGAACAATTAATTTCATTCCTCTTAGTGCAATATTAAGACCTCTATCATCAGTAAATGTAGAGATATTAATTAATGCATCTTCAAGAGAAGTTTCATTAAGATCCGCCATAGTTGTAGCTCTATTTGCTAGTGAGCCACCGCCGCCTAACGGGTGATCTGTAGCGATTAATACTTTGCCATCACCGCCAGTTGTAGAGAACGCATTGTTCAATACAGACGCAGCTTTGATTTGCTTAGTATTAGCCATAGATCTCGCTAGTGCTTTAGTGTATCTAGCACCAAGACGATCATACAAATTATCTTCAACAGCTTCTTCTGTTAGTGCGAATGCTAAAGCAACCGTCTCGTGGGTATAACGAGAAGTATAACCTTCGTTAGCATTGTCAAATCTGACTCCGCTACCTTCTGATTTTACTTCAGCATTACCGAACCCAACGATTAAAGTTTCTTCTTCAAACGCTCTATCAGAACTCTCTGTATCATATATTTCTGCATGTTCTGCTTCGTACCGCGCATATTCCATACCGAACAAGGCGTTTAAGCCAGGCTCTAGTTCTTTCGCTAATTGCGACCTATTTATTGCCATGATTAAACTCCTGTAGGATCGACATAGAAATGCTCATTAAACTTCACAATAACATTCACATTAGCTGAACCTGTTGTGCTGTTGTCTGGATCAGAGGAAAAGCCCATGATTCTAAAAGTCGCAGTTGTTGCGGCTGTTGTTCCAGATAATTCTACTGCTGACATACCAGTTTTGGTAGATCCTGCGGTGTAAGAAATATCTGCATTTAAGCCCACATCAGTTTGCGCTGGAGAACCGGCACTCTGAATTTCAAATACAGCATTAGGGTCATCTTCTACGAACGCTACAATATCAGCCGATACGGTTCCATCAGGAAAATGTGAACTAAAAATAGTATCACCTGAAGAGTTTGTAAAAGAACAACCTCTAAAAATTCCAATAGATTCATCACCAGCAGCAGAAACTAAGATAGTACCTGCACTAGTCATTTTTACCAAATCGCCTGAAAAAATATTCCCTGAAGCTCCTGTAGCAATTTTATACTCTGTCATTCCGCCATTAGCGATTCCAGAACCTAATTTTCCTACAAGTCTTGCTCCAAATGGGGCATTTTTGTTAGCCATAATAAGTTACCTATATTATTTAAAATTAAAAAAAATGATGATCAACTACGTTGACCACCGCCAAAAGTTACTTTGCTTGACCTCTCCGGGTTCAAGATTGGAGAGTTTGGATCTGATTCCCTTAAAAGATCATTGTCTACAGCATCTTGCTGTGTAAGCGCACGACCTTCAAAGTAGGAGTTTCTTTCTTCGCGCGTTTCATTAGGAATCTTAGCCAGCAGCAAACCGCCAACTGATACTACTCCTGCATGTTTACCGTCATCTAAAGTAGGAAGTTCAAATCCATCTAACTCCTCGGCCCTAACAAGGTCGAAACCTTCTCTCATCCTAGAAGTTACATTTTTTCTGTCTTCGCTACCTGCGATTTCAGCTCTGATCCACCTGTAGGTATAACCTTCAGGTGCAGGAGGAGTTTCCAACATTGATGGTGGACTCCATGGTTTGCGAGCAACTTTTTTGGCTCGTGTGTCGGCAGAACGCTCGGTTCTGTTTAAATCTTTATTTTCTTCTGTCATAGTTTTACCTTTTAACGTATTTAGCGTACTCACCTAAGGGTACGTTTAATCTTTTAGCCATTTCAACCTCAGACGGAGACAATTTAACTTGTCTTTTATTTGAGCCAGTATTACCAGCTACTCTACCTGCTGAAGCCACTTTTTGTTGAGGCTTAGATTTAACAGAAGAATCATTAAACTTCTGTGGGAATTCATTACGAATCCTCTTATCAACCTCACTATAGTACTCTGCCGAACCTTCGTCAAATCCTTCATCTACTAATTGATTGTTAATTGCCATAGCTCCCATAGTCATTACTTCATCCTGACCAAACCATTCATTGCTATCAACCCATTCCTTATCTCTTCCAACTAACTCTGGCGCATTATTTTGTTGCACTTGATTTCGTACAGGTTGAGTAGGAACGTAATTTTGATAATTAGTTTGCTCTTCTACTTGGTACTCTAATTGATTTTGTGAAACAGATACTTTGTTTTCTTCTATTGCAATCTTAGATAAGACCTCTTGAGCTTTTGCAACTTTGTCATAGTCTGCAACTTCATGAGCATTCTTTAATGCCGCTAGTGCTTGTGCTTTTTGAGATTTAAGTCTGCTTTCTGCTTCTTGTAGATATGATTTATCTAAAGAAGTAGATCTAGTTTTTAAATGTTGGTTTTCTTCTGCAACTCTTTTTGCATACTCATAGGCAGACTCTTGACCTCTTTCGGCCTCTCTTAGTTTGCGAGTAAGGTTGCCAATCCTTTTCTTAACCTTTTCAGAATAGTCTTCTAACTCTTCAGCAGATTTTTCTTCCGGCTCTCCAGAAACATTTTCAATAGCTTGTTCAGCCTCTTCATCAGTTTCTTCTGTTGTAGCAAGGTCTGCTATTTTACCGCTAGGTTTTTCTTCAGGTAGATCTACTTCAACGACCTCACCCTCATCTACTAGCTCTTCTTGTTTTGCTTCTTCATTCATTTTTTCTCCTTATACTGCAAGGATATCATCAGGATCTAATATGGTAGCTATCACTTCATCATCGTTAATGATTCTGCATTCAGATTCATCTCCAAGTCTAAAACGAGCGCCAGCATACCTGCCGATCAATACCCATTGTTTTTCCTGACACCAGGCTTCAGTAAACTTACTGGAGTCTTTATAGCAATCAGGACCCATTTTAACGACATAACCCACAACGGTTGCTAAAGATTCTCTATCAACCTGTGACTGTACTAGGTGTATTCCACCTTCTGTTACTGCTTTTCCTTTATAAGGAAGAATAAGCATCCTCCAACCGCTAGGCTGGGGCATTCTTTCTAATATTGATTTATCAAGGAGAGTTGGATCTAAAACCCTAGCTGTCTGTTCTACATAAGGAACAATTTCTTCAACTGGTGGGGTTTCTTTTATTTCTGGAGTTTCTGTTTTTGGAGTGTTTTCTTTTTCTATTGCTTCTGCAACATGTTTAGGTACTTGTATCTTCGACATCTTCTTGTATTTTTCCTAGCAGTTCTCTAAATGAATTTTCTGTGTCAACGAGAGAACTGTAACGTCCACACAAATACTGATATTGAGCAAAATCTTTAGTGCCAGCTAAGACTACATCTTTTACGCTTTCCTTTTGGGCCTCAATTTCTTTTAAAAACTTTTGGCTTATCCAAACTACAGACACTTAATAAATACCAGAAAACTTACCGCCGAATTCAGCAGCACCCATACCTCTAGCTTTACCTTTACCCATTCCAGGTTTAGGTGTTGTATTGGCATCAAAAGTTCCTGCATCTGTTTTAAGAGGTGCAGAACCTTTATTACTATAACTAGCTTTATTAACCGTTACAGTAGGAGTTTTCTGTTGTTTGATATCAGTTCGTTTTATCATGGTTTTAATTATTCAGTACAACTAAATTATTTGCAAGTTTTTATTTACCTTGTCCTCGGTACTTTTTTTTAGTTTTTCTTTTATTAGTACCTGCTCCTCTGCTTAGAGGACTGTTACCTATAGAAGTTTTTTTCTTTACACCTTGAAATTTATTTATGTCAAAAGTTTTAGGCACTACTGTTGTTTGTTTGCTTGTTCCATAAGTTTAAACCTTGCTTGCTGTTCTAACCTAGCCCTAGCGGTTTCATCTCTTAGATCTGCAATATCTTCTTGTGCATCAATTCTTTCTCTATCAACATTAATTCTTTGTTGAGATTCTTGAGCTTTTCTTTGTTCAGCGGCTAAGAACTGTTGTTGTTCTATAGAAAGTTCTTGTCCTTTCAAAGCAAGTTCTTGTTTTCTAATTGCAACTAATGGATCTTCATCCTGAGGTGATGCAACCTTTTGATTATATTCAGTTAATAATTCAGCGAGTATTGGTGCTGAGAATTGTGCCAATATGTCTCCTGCCTGCAAAGATAAGTTTTGTGCCTCTTCAGGTGAAGATTGTTGAGCTTGTTGTTGCAGTTGTTGGAACTGTTGCATAACTTCTGGTGGCATTTGTTGTTCACCCAATATGTCAGCTTTCATCTGTAAATGTTGCATGATATGAGAATGTATCAAAGCTTGTACTTGAGCGTTCATTTGTACCGGAGGTGTGTTTAACAAAGCCATATGGATTGCAATATGAGCATCATGGTTCTGTTGTGGAAACGCTTGAGCTTGTTGTCCTAATAACAATTGATTGTTTTCAAACCCAGCTTCTATTGGAAGAGGATCTGTAGGAGGTGGAGGTGTTAATATTTGTTCTACGTTATCTACACCTATTGCAGCATACATTCTTTTGTAAGCTTCATAAGTACCGTTAGGTCCATGTACTTGTGGATTAGATTGTACTAATTGCATCATCTCTTGGGCCATAGCTATTCTTTGAGATTGACTAAATATATCAGGATTAGATATTGGGAATATATCTACCCTTTCATCAAAATCAGACAGCTTAATAGTTGTTTCATTATTAGCTACAGCGTATGGATATTCTTGCGGTAGGTATTCTTTAAATACCTTTGATAGTATTTTAAATTCTTTCTTTTGTGAATTATGTAAGCGTTTGTGAATAGCAGACAATACTTTTGTAGATCTTTCTAGTAACGCAAGCGTTGTACCTACAGGTGCGTTTGGATTACCTTGTCCTGTATTTATTTCAGCTATAGATGCAAACTTTTGTCCTGAGTTAACCAGTATGTTTAGTAACTGTAGCAAGGTTCCACTTGGCTCTTTAAAAGGTAACGGTTGTATTGAATCTCTTAGAGATCCACCAGGGGCATCTACGTCTCTAAACTCACCTGGCTGTATAGGAGTATCTTCATCTCTAATTCTAATGCCTCTGGTCTTAAAACCAGCAGGTAAGTTAGCTAGAGTTCCAGCATCAATTAACTGTCTCATAATTGAAGTTGATGCCTTTGATAAACCACCAATCATATGAGTTAATCCAAAGCCGTAGAATCCTAGACCTGGCAAAAACTTAAAATGTACAAAGTATTCTATTTTGTTTTTTAACTCATCATCTTCTTTGTAGTTTCTTCTGACAGAAAGGATGTCGCTTGATCCAGCATCTATAGTAACAATATAAGGTAGTTTGATTCCTGTTGGCTCACCTTCTTCATCTATATCTTCAAAGCCTTCTAGTTCAAGATTGCAATGTACTTCGTATAGAAGCGATACTTCGCCATCATCATATGAAGGTTCCATACCAGAAAGCTTGTCTATTTCTTCTTTAACACCGCTGTACTCATCAGTACTATCACTAGAACTTATATCTACTTTTTTATAGAATCCTAAAGATTGTAGCTTTCTTACTTCATTCTCAGCTATTTTAATTACATTCGTAATTCTTGGACATGATTCAAGATCAGTCGTGTAGTAAGGAACTATTAGATCTTCAGGTGCAATAAACTTAGATACAGCCCTACCCAAAGCTTCATCATAATAGACTTTCTTAAAAGCAGATCCTGCTAAAGGAAGATAAAAAAGCATTTGATCTAACTCTTCATCAAACTCTTCCATCACATGAGTAATTTGATAGTTCATAAACTCTTTTACTCTTTGTGCTTGTTCTTCTACTAGAGAATCATAGGCACCTATGACTTGAGTTTTAACTGGACCACCAGACGGTAACAGTTCCTTATAAGCTTGCGCTTGGAAGGTTGTTACGGCTTCACCTAATAGAGGGTGAATAACACCACTTGCGCCTACAAACGGTTCAGATCTTTCTGCGTCAAAGCGCATACCAAGATACTCTAAACCGTCTTTATATGTTTTTTCCCAATCTTCTCTGGAGGATTTGTCTTTTTCTATTCCTGCAATTAATTCATTAGCAATATTTCTTAGCTCTTGAGGATCTAAAACTTCAGCTAAGTTGCTGTCAAAATCTGTTTCAATCTCTTCACCCATTGATTCTCCAAGAATAGCGCTACCATCTTCTTGCATTTCAAAACCTTCAGTACCTCTTTCTCTAATTGCCTCTATAGCAATTTGCATATCTTCTTGACCAAGCGGTACTCGGTTTTCTTTATTTAGTACTGTTGGGTTTATATCTTTTTCTATTGCCATAATCCTAGTAGTATACTCTCCTTACTGGTGCTTTCTCTTTGTCTGAGTAATCATCATCAAGGGAAACTAAACCACCCTCCCTAAATCTCATCAAAGCTTGCGTCATAGTATCACATAGGTCATCATTTTTTCCAAAAGGAAAAGAAGCGCACTCTTCTATCATTTCCTCTGCAAATTTCTTTTCAGGTGCATATACCAAACCAGACTCAAAGATAGGTGCAACTGAATGCATTCTAGTAGATTTGTCATGTCCTCTTGTTGGAGAGTAGTTAACTACCGGTATGCCTAACCTCCTAAGTTCGTGTGTCAAAGGTGTTCCAGATGCTTTGGCTTCTATCAATACCATATCAGGTTCCCAGTATTGATATTCTTCGTATGCTACACGTTTTAGTTCTGGGAAATCCCAACGATCTTTCTGCGCATCTAATAAGATAACGCAATCAGGAGAGTCTGGTGTAGGTCTAAAAACACCCCACGTTGAGATAGCAGAGTAGTCTGCGTTTTCTTTCTTACTAAAGGCAGTATCGTAGCTTTGTATAATGTAGCTTACTGGAGGTAAGGTTTCGCTTTCCCAAGCATTCCACCACTCTCTTTTAACAATAGATCCTTCTTCAGATGTTGGGGTCTGCATCCATTGTGCATTCCATTTCTGTACTGGTAAGGATGCTTTGACCTTTTCTAGTTCATCCATAGACCAGAACTCAGGCCATAAAGCGTTGTTGGTTTCAGGGAATATGGCTGGAAACTCTACTATTTCCCATTGGTCAGCGGATGACTCTTTCTGGGAATCTAATAACTTTGCGGTTAGATCTATAGAACTCCAACGAGTCATTACCAGTATGATAGCTCCACCTGGTTGCAAACGCTGTCTAGGTCCAGAAGTGTACCATTCCCAACACGCCTCCATAGCAGTAGGGCTAAGAGCGTCTTGCTCTGAATGAGGATCATCAATAATCAATAGATCCGCACCACGTCCCGTAATCGCTCCTCCTACACCTGCGGCAAAGTACTCACCACCTTTGTCAGTCTCCCAACGTCCTGCTGACTTAGAGTCTGCTTGTAATTGTGCTTTTGGGAATATCTGTTTGTATTCCTCAGTATCCATCATATTACGCACTTTACGACCGAACCTTACAGCTAGCTCCCCTGTGTGAGTTGTTTGCATAATCTTACGCTTTGGCTGTTTGCCCATAATCCAAGCAGGAAAGTAGGTAGAACAGAACTCAGACTTTGTATGTCTTGGCGGCATGTTGATGATAAGCCTATTGCATTTACCATTAGCAACATCTTCTAGCTTTTCTGCAAATATCTTATGATGACGGCCACAAATAAACTCTGGCCACATGTGATCAATAAAGTCTAAGAATGTTTCTTGGCAACCATTTTGTTTCTTTAACAGCTCTAGACGTTCTTTCAGAACTAAGGTTTCTTTAATCTCTTGATCAGAGAGGTGAGCTAGGTTCATAAGTTAGCTAACATATTATCTATACTAACAGGACCACCATCTTTAAATGCATCTACGCCTTTATCTAGAACTAACTTTCTTATTT
>Ga0209535_1001746_pt1 | contig 14485 bp, 20 predicted proteins | sample LinPmetageLP28_FD_184041 | JGI IMG/M metagenome (GOLD analysis project Ga0209535, IMG submission 184041) | Marine viral communities from the Pacific Ocean - LP-28 (SPAdes) (version 2) | ecosystem: Environmental > Aquatic > Marine > Oceanic | place: Pacific Ocean | collected 2009-08-22 | reverse complement strand
GTAAGAAACTATTTAATACAAAAAACAAAACTAGGAATGGGAATAGAATAATGGCTTTTAATTTATCAAATAGATCAAGAAATAAATTAGATGGTGTACATCCACAGTTAGTAGCTGTAGTAGAGGGTGCCATCAAATTAACTAAAGTGGACTTTGGAGTGACATATGGAGTACGCACCATAGCAGAACAAGAAAAACTTGTTGCTGCTGGCAGATCACAAACTATGAAGAGTAAACATCTTATTCAAGACGATGGATTTTCACATGCAGTTGATGTTGTAGCTTATGATGGATCAGATGTTGTGTGGGAACTAAATGTGTATGATGACATTTGTGATGCTTTCAAAGTTGCAGCAAGAGATGTTGGTATTTCTATCAAATGGGGTGCTGCATGGTCAGAAGGTGATATCAGATCATATGAAGGTACTGCTGAAGATGCAATGAATGCATATATTGACCTTAGACGTTCACAAGGTCGCAGGCCATTTATTGATGGCCCACATTTTGAAGTAATGTAATAAATAAGGATATATAATGAAAACTTTTAATCATGTTCCTGTAACTCTACAGGATATCAAAGCGAGAAATAAAGATGGTACTAGATTGTACGAAACTCCAGATGGAAACTTTTATCCATCTGTAACAACTGTTCTTTCAATTAGAAATAAACAAGGGTTGCATGAGTGGCGTAAACGTGTTGGTAATGATGTAGCAAACTATGTTGCAAGAACATCTGCTGCTCGTGGTACAGCTGTCCATCATATGTGTGAAGACTATTTAAACAATGAGGATATGAAAAAGCATGAAGCAAAATTTCTTCCTTATTGTTTATTTGGACAACTAGAAAAGAAAGTTCTACATCGAATAGATAACATTCATGCACAAGAGTGTGGACTATACTCTGACAATTACAGAGTTGCTGGTAGGGTAGACTGTGTTGCTGAGTTTGATGGTAAACTTTCTATCATTGACTTTAAGACTTCATCAAAAGAACGTAATGATGAATGGAATGAAAATTATTATATTCAAGCATCTGCATATGCAGAAATGTTTGAAGAACGAACTGGTATTGAAATCAATCAGATTTGTATATTAGTTGTAACATCAGATGGAGTTGTTCAAGAATTTGTAAAAGACAAAGAAGAATATGTTCCTTTAATAGAACAAACTGTCTCAGAGTGGGAAATGAAAAATGAAAAATTTAAAAAGCGGGAAGATGCCGTTGACAATCTTGGGATTGTTGATGTTGTCGGGGCTCCTGTGTAGTACTGCATATGCAGAAACATATTTTTCTAAGAAACCTGTTATATGTGGTACAATAGAAAATGTAGTGGATACTTCTAAGAAATGGGAAGAACTTCCTTTTCTTAGAGCTCAAGGTACAACTATGCAAGACGATGGTACATTTTTACCATCCACATATATTATAGGACATAATAAAGAAACTGGAACTTGGAGTCTCATGGAAGTCTTACCAACTGGTCATGCTTGTCTTTTAGCATCAGGAAAAGGTATTGAACTTTTATCACAAAAATTAGGAATTTCTTTATAATTTACTTGACTTTGCCCCACGAATCATGTTATAAATAATACATGGTTTGTTGATGCAATTCGACAATTGGACAGGACTTGGGGGCAGTACCCAACGCCTCCACCACGAACACTAGAGAGCAGCTGCAATTGCTTTCCTTTGCAGAGGACTATAAAGTAGTCTAGTGTTTTTGATGGGGGCGAACTAGGATCGACTGACAAGGATAGAGGCGAGTAGAACCATCGGGTGACTGCGTAATTGGTCAAAACTACTAAATGCAAACGATAACTTTGCACCATCTGGATTACGCCTAGCGGCATAATCACAGGGAGTTGGCGACTTACTTAGCAACAGAAAAGTCGCATCAGTATAGGGTCACTACTTAATAAGTGCGTGTGGGGTCATGGTCAACCCCACAACTATTAAAATGTAATTAATTGAGGCACAGTAATAAAATGCAAGAACCAACAGTTGTAGTTGAAACTCTACTACAAACACCAAAAAAATTCTCATTAGAAATAGAAAACATTGCCAAAGAGAAGCGTATTTCTCACATGGATGCAGTAATTGATTACTGTCAAAAAAATAATGTTGAACCAGATACAGTAGGTAGACTTATAACTAAAGGTCTAAAAGAAAAGATCGAAGCTAATGCTAGAGAATTAAATTACTTAGAAAAACAAGCACAATTACCAATTTAGTTCTTGACATTAGACTAAAAATGGTGTAATATAGAATCTATAAACTAAAAAAAGGAGTTGTTTATAAATGTCTGAAGGACAAACTAATGCATTTGATGTTCTAGAGAACATCCAATCAAAAAATCGTATCAAGGAACTTGAATACGATTGTGCACAGTTGCAGAAAGAAAATCAGCAACTCAAAGAGCGGTGTAAAGACCTTGCATCAAGAACTCCAGAGTGGCCCAAAGGCTATCGTCCATCTAAAAGAGGTGGTCAAGGAAATCAAAAGAGGTATAATGACCGTAAAGTTCATTGATAAAATGGGCAGCGATTTATCTGTGGTAAATGCTGCCCGTACTTCATTTGCAAAAGAGTCTGAGTTTGAGTGGGTACAAAAAGAAAACGCACCTACGATGTATGAACAAACTCTAAGTGATAAAGATAAGAAATTAATTTCGTTTCTTGCAAAACATGATCATTGGAGTCCATTTGGACATGCGTCTTTACAAATACACGTAAAGGCTCCAATCTTTGTTGCGAGACAGTTGGTAAAACATCAAGTTGGTTTAGTATGGAATGAGGTGAGTAGACGATATGTTGATGATGAACCAGAATTTTATATTCCTAAAGAGTGGAGATTAAAAGCTGAAGATAAGAAACAAGGTTCGTCTGATGAAACTATAGAATATGAATTAGGTTCAACAATGCAATTTTTAAAACAAACATATAATAATATGTTAGAAAAAAATATTGCTCCAGAGATGGCACGAATGATCTTACCACAAAATTTATATACCGAATGGTATTGGAGTGGTACATTGATGGCCTTTGCTCGTGTATGTAATCTAAGATGTAAATCAGACACACAACTAGAAACACAAATGATTGCAGAACAAATTGACACTATTGGAAAAAAAGAGTTTCCTGTATCTTGGAAGGCACTAAGGTCTTAATGACAATACATCTAGTTTATGGAAATGGTGAATCTAGACCTAGAGAATTACCTAGTGGTAAATATGTCTCATGGGGATGTAATGCAATTTATCGTGATTTAACTGTTGACAATTTAGTTGTAATAGACTATCCTATACAACAAGAGGTATATAAATCAGACTATCCAATGAAGAATGTATGTTGGTTTGCTGATTGGGAAGTCTTACCACCAGACTTTATACCAGAAGCATTGATGATAAGTTGGAATGATCCAATATATGAGTCATCAAAGAATGAAAGAAACTCTTGTGTGGTACAAGGTAAAACTTGGGATACTGTAGAAGAAAACTTAAAAGAGATGTTACAACACAATCCAAATGTGGATGTGGAAGATTTTAAAAGAAAAGCTGGAAAGGATGTTGGATTATATATTACTTGGGTTGATGAATACAATGATAAAGTAATTAATATTGATTATCCTAAAGGATGGTCAGCTGGTAATACTGCACTATATCTTGCTTGTAAGAGTGGTGCTACAGAGATATACATGTTAGGGTTTGATGGAAGTGATTATAATAAACCTATAAATAATGTGTATAAGGGTAGTAATAATTATCTGCCTGAAGATAGTCGTGGGTTTAACACGATTAACTGGGATAATCAATATAAGATGGTACAAAGGGATTTTCCTAATGTAAAATTTTATAAGGTTGGAACAGATTTAACATACGAAGAACTAAAACAAAAACATACGTTAACATAAGGAGACATATAATGTCATTAGATACGTTAAAAAGAACTAACTCACTTGATAAACTTCTTGGTGCAGTTCAAAAAGAGAATGCACCTCTAGAGAAAAAATCATATAAAGATGAAAGATTGTGGAAACCAGAGCTTGATAAGTCTGGTAATGGTTATGCTGTAATTCGTTTCCTTCCAGCAGTACAAGGTGAAGATATGCCATGGGCAAAGGTTTTCAATCATGCATTCCAAGGGCCAACTGGTCAATGGTATATTGAGAACTCTTTAACTACAGTTGGTAAAGCTGATCCTGTATCAGAACTAAACTCTACTTATTGGAATACTGGTCTTGAATCAGACAAAGAAATTGCTCGTAAACAAAAGAGAAAACTACAATATTTTTCAAATATCTATGTAGTAAGTGACTCGAAAAACCCACAGAATGAGGGTAAAGTTTTCTTGTTTCGTTACGGTAAAAAAATCTTTGATAAATTGATGGCAGCAATGCAACCAGAGTTTGAAGATGAAACACCTGTAAACCCATTTGATTTTTGGGAAGGTGCAAACTTTAAATTGAAAATTCGTAAAGTTGATGGTTATTGGAACTATGATAAATCAGAGTTTGAAGCATCATCTGCATTGTTTGACAATGATGGACAAATTGAAGATGTTTGGAATAAAGCATACGCTCTAAGTGAGTTTAGTGCTTCAACTAACTTCAAGTCTTATGAGGAATTAAAAGCTCGTCTTGATGTTGTTCTCTCTGGAACTACTACTGTAGGTAATGTGATGGAGACTATCGCAAAAGACCCCGAGCCACAGATTGCTCCAAGGGTTGATACTACACCTGTAGAGTCATCTAGTCCTGTTTCTGAACAAGAAGATGATGATACCATGTCATACTTCCAAAAGTTGGCAAACGAATAAGTGAGTAAGAGGGGGAACTTTTGTTCCCCCTTTTTTTAACGTGCGCTTATTACTCCACCAAAACTAGTATCTGTTATTGGTCTTCCCATAACGTATGTTGATTTATTGTTAACTACATTAGATGTTGGGGCTAAAAACATTGGGCCCTGCGCAAGAGGTGATCCACTTCCTTCAAGTTTAGCCGCATTTCTTGCTGATCTAAATTCTGCTCTACTATAAGCACCACTATTATCTAAATCATATGCTGGATTTACTCTTAGTTGACCCTGTACTTTTTTATATGCTGAAAAGTTTTTAATTGTAGAAAAGTCTATAGTATCACTAGAGGTTTCTGAAGGTCTTACTTGTGCTTCTTTAACTTTACCACCATTTGCAAGTATCATTTTTTTAGCTTCTTCAACACTAATACCTAAGTCATCTGCTAGTAATCCAGCGTCTATTGCAACAGATGCAGCAGTGCCAGGGCCAGGAAATATTCCAGCAACACCACTTGCAAACTCTAGCATAGCTTTACCATATTCACCTTTAAGAGCTCTATCTATTGCAAATCCTGATCCAAATACTAAAGAAATGAGAGGTAGTTTTTTCAATGCACTTTTGACCAAACTTTTTTGAATTACCTCTGTTGCAACTTTTTGACTAGCTCCAGCTGCCAGCTTTGGATTAAGTGCAAATTCACCAGTTCCACGAAGAGCATCTAATTGTTTTTTAGTAATATTTATAGATTTTTTAGGAGCAACACTACTTGTGGTTATTGGTTTTTTACCTATGTTCTTAATAGTGTCTAACGCACCTGTAACTACTGAAGCAACCTTTGCAGTTGCCTTAGAAGCAACATTAGTAATTGATTTTGCAAAGTCTCCTACAACACTAAACAATGATTTAAAACTGTCACCCACTGTTGTGAAAACTTTAGTGTCTTTCAGTAGGGTTGCCATACCCACACCAGCTCCAATGAGTAAACCTGCCAGACCTGTTTTACCTAAAAGTTTAAATAATCTACCAAACCTACCAGTGATACCACCTAAACCTCTTCTGAATACACCAGTTTTTTTAGAAGTGGCAACTTTATTTGACATTGTTGTACCAGTATCAGCTAAAGAAGTATTAAATCCTGTAAGACTTGTAAAAATTGAACCAAATAATGTTGCAGTCTTACTTAATGCTTTAATAGCTAGACCACCACCACCTTTTCCAATTTGAAATAAAGTTCCGAAAAACAATTTTGGTGCTAACAGAAGCCCAAATGCTGTAATTGATGCTAGTATTGTTGCAAAATCTCCAGCAAGATTTTTTATTCCCGCAGTTAAACTGAAGTTACCTTCTTCATCATAAAATCCATCTTTGAGAGATTGTACCCAACCTAAGAATGAATCTTTTATCATTTCCAGAATATTACTTAAGCCTGCAACTGCACTGAATGTTGTTTTACCTGTATCTGGATCAGTTTCAAAAAATCCACTGGCTATTGATTTAAGGGTATCAACCAAGGATTGTAAACCGTCAGCAATAATAGGAAGATACTTATCTTTTAATATCTTAAAAGTATCACTTCTCAAGAATGCAACTACTCCACCTAAGAATGCTACAAATGCTCCTGCTTTTATAGCTGCAAATATTCCCTCTAAACCACCTTTGACTTTTGCCTTCAGTCCTTCACCAATACTACTAAGACCTTTAGCTAATGATGAACCTTTACCTAAAAATGTTTTAAATGTATTTCTCAGATAAGTATTTCTTTCAGTTGCAACTTCTTTCCCTTTTGCACTATCTGGGCTATTTTGTTTCAACAAGTTTGCTTGTCTTGTTTCAGCACCTCTTTTTGCAGCTTCACTACGTTTCTCAAATTTTTCATTCTCTGCAGCTTCAAACGCTGCACGTTGTTCAGCATCCATCATTGATTTTTCAACAGCAATAGTGGTCTTCTTTTGCTCAGCAATTAAATCTTTAAAGGTTTTATTATTTACAGGTTCTTCAGCCATATTTTTTACCTACTATCTTTTACTGGTGCTGATGACGCAGGAACTTTTTTCTTCTGCGCAATTGCTTCCTTACCATAGAATGCTGCGACGATTGCAGCAACTGAAACAAAATAGACTGCTGCCATATCTCCAAGAATTTTTGCAGCAGTATCTAAATCTATTAGAACTGCTAACACAACTGCAAACGGATATAATAACATTCCACTTAATGCAAACCAAGCCATGTTACGCTGGGCATCCTGCTTCTTGTCTTCATTCTCCATATCGCTACGTCTGTCTTCTAGCTCAATCAATCTTTCTTCCATCATCATTTCCTCATCAGTCACAATACCATCACCATCTGCATCTAAATGTGCATATTTAGAATCCTTAGCTAACTTTTTCTGTGCAGCCATGGTTTGTCTCCTATCTTTGATTTTCTTTTTCTATTCTCTCATTTTCCTCACGAATATGTTGTTCTAGTAGTCCTAAGTAAACTTCCCTTTCAAACGGTAACATATCTTCTAATTCTGTTAATGAATATTTATGATGTTGCATCATTGCAAAATTAGTTTTATAATAATTATATAAGTTATCATGTGAAAGGCTTATACTAAAAAACTGTCGAGGCCCTCCAAAACTACCTCACCTTTTTTCTTTGTTTTAGGATTAGTTACAGAAACGATATGTCTAAGTTTTGGCATGGTATTAAAAAACTCCATGATATTCTCAAACTGTTGAGTGTCTAAAGTATCAATAAACTCATCTAATTCTTGGTCAGTCATATCAACTCTGTTGTGAATAGTCTCACCATCATGTATCTCATTTATACATTTTGATATAAGATTAAATGTACCACTAATTCCATCATTAAAGTCTACGCCTTTCATGTCAGACATGATTGGGTATGTTAAAACCATTTTAATTTTATCAGTGAGATTAACAATATTTGTGTGACCAGCAGTCATTTGAACATGAATTTCATCTAGTTTTATTGTCTTGTCAACATAAGTGCTATCATCGTCTGGACATTTAACTTTTATGTTTGCTGTTTCTCCAACAGACTTAGCTCTTAGTTGTAAGAATATATACTCAATGTCAAAGACAGGTAATATCTTTGCATCTATTTCACCATCAGTACAAGATTCAATAATGTTTAAAATAGTATCAGCAATTGCATCTTCATCATCACTTTCTTGAGCAAACATTAATAGTTTTTGTTCTTTGACTAAAAATGGTCTGTATTTTATTTTTTCACCTGTAGATGGTAATTCTAGTTGGTGCGTTGGTGTATTAAGTTTAGGTAATGCCATAATATTTTCATCCTCTATAATATTATAAATGTCACTATTAGAATAGTTTGTTTAGTAATGCTGGTATATTATTGTTTATATTTCTTGCCACAGTATTGATAAAAATATCTCCTAGTGTATCTTGTATAGGTTTTGGTTGGTCTGCCTCATCTGCTAAAGATACCCAAAATCTATAAGCCCAAGTTACGGTAACTCTTTGTAAATCACCAGCACCCTGAGTTGTTGCCATTTGATCAACTGTTTTTGGAAAAACCTCTAATAATTTCATTCCAAATCTTCTTCTATTTTTTTCATCTAATTGAAAAATTCTTATTTCTCCAATATAATCGTGATAATATCCTATTGAAAAATTGTCAGGGTTATATGCAAGTCTTTGCCATGTATCAAAGAATTGTCTTTCTCTCATATCAGAAGATAATCTCCAAGTAGAAGATACATCTCCAAAACTGTAACCGTTTACCACTTCTCTTGTAGGCCCATATATATTTGTGTCTGGTGAACTTTCTAAGTTTCTGCCTGGAAAGGAAAATGATTCACACATAAGTCCAAGACTTTCTGTAATCCCAGCTCCAGTGTTTGCATTCATTATTGGGCCAAAACGGTTTGTTAAAACACTCCCTGATGGGGGAGATATAAGTATTTCCCAACGATTGTTTTTTGCAAGACCCTCATCTGAATGGTACTGTGCAATTGCTTGATTTAAAAATGTGTATGCTGTAGTTTCTAGTATTGAACTTAAAGTAAATGCCATTAGATCATCTTTCTACTATCTTTGTAAACATCTTGTTGAGTGCCATTTTTCCATCTTGCAATGGGTAATAGTGCAGCAACTGTAAATTCATCCGCATCAACTCTACGAAATCTTGTCTTAACTCTTCCAGCCAAATACCTTTTGAGTGTTGGTTTAATTTCTCTTATGTTTTTAAGTTGTGAATAGTTTGCATCAATTACAGTGCTTTCATCAAACTTAGTATTACTACTAAAGTCTACTATACGATCTAACAATTTCAATCGTAGACCCATAGGCAAATAGTGAAAGTTAATACCCAAAAATCCATCTGGATAACTTTCTATTGGTAATACCAAAGGAAATGTATCATAGTATGGTAGTGTCTTTCTACCTTTAGGATCATAGAAAAACATATTCATTCTACCATAGTGTGGTGTACGAGATTGTTTACCATCACGAATTAAATCCATGGCTCCTGGCTTACCAAATTCTTTTATTTTATCACGATACCATTGGGTAGATTTTGGTCTACCACCAGCATCTTTAACTACGTTTTGTATAAATTTACTTTGTGCCATGTATTATTTATACTTTGGATTTAGATGGTCTTCAGTTAAAATTTTAAATTCCATGCCATTGTCTAAACAAAACTCATTTGCAGATTTCCATTTAGCTTGATTTATAGTGTAGGTCTTTACTTCATTAAACCATCTTTTTGTTTTTCTTTTTGGATTAGATGGTGGGGATTTACACTGATACTTTGGTTTTACTTCAATGATAAACTTTTTAGTTTTTCCATTTGCTTGTTTGACTTTCATGTAGAAGTCTGGAAAGTATCTGTGAACTCTGTTATCCCATGGCGAAACATATGGTATAATAATTTCTTCACTACCCCATTCTAAAACATTATCATTGTTATCACAATAAACCATGAGTTTACGCTCCCACAATGATCTATAGATTACTTGTGATGGATTGCCCCTATATTTTTTAGGGTTAGTAGGATGATATTTACCACGATATGCCATTAACTTTTCTTATAAATAATTAAAACATTATAGGACTATTTATATGCTCAATAATTTTATCAGAGGTGTAGCCACTCAAATAGCTTCATCTGCATTACGAAATGTTTCTAGTAAACTGCCTGGCGTGAATATGTCATACAACACAGGTAGGGGTTCTGGTGGATCAAATACACATGATTTTAGATCACTTGAACCTATGGCTAACAGTAAAAATTATACTTTTCCCTTGGATGTAGAATCTGGGCCTGGCTTGGGTAACCAAGGACATTATATGATGTTCTATATAAATCAGCAACAGAATGCAACATTAGATTTTGGTGGAAAATCTGGTTTCTCAGGCGGGAGAGGAATTAAGATTGATGTTAATATTCCAGACTTTATAAAACTTCTAAATGCTAATGGTAATTATACCAATAAAGCAAATACTACAGGAACTAGGGACAATTTAAACTTAGATCACGTTACAACTGAGGCAGAAAAATCAGGGATGTCGCCTGGCCAAATGCAGGCAATGGGATCAACTGGTCTTACAAATTGGTATATAAAAAATAAAACTACAGTTGCTGTTAAGAGAGCTCCAACAAAACGTATGACAACTGCAATTGCAATGTATATGCCAGCATCAGTTACTACTAGTTATGGTGCTCAATACACAGACACAGAAATTGGAGCTGTTACTGAAGCAGCACTGCAAGCATATGAACAATTTGCTCAGGGTAATATGAGGGCTGGTTTTAACGAAATTGGTGGAATGTCGCCTGAAGTTGCAAATAGTTTGGCTGCAATGATGTTAACAACAGCTGGAGCTCTTCCTGGCCTGGCTGGATTAAAGGCAGCTTCCGAAATGAAAAGTGGTGTTGTGTTATCTGATCGTATGGAACTTGCGTTTAAAGGAATTGACAAAAGAAAATTTGAGTATGAATTTAAAATGATACCAAAAAGTCAAAGAGAAGCGGAAGAGATTAGAAATATTATTTTTGCATTTAAATCATCTATGATGCCTGAATTTGAAGGTGGTAATTTGTCTGGTAGAAAACTAATTGTTCCCAATACTTTTGACATAGAATATATGTGGAATGGTGCTGAGAATCAATTTATCAATAAAATATCAGAGTGTGTTTTAACAAATATGAATGTGTCATATGGTGGAGATAGCTATAAGACCCATGAGGGTATTGATGGAGATGGAGCACCTCCAATTGAAACTACAATTAGTTTATCTTTCTCTGAACTAGAACTTATCACTAGAGAAAAAATACACGAAGGATTTTAATAATGTATTTCGATAACATTCCTAAAATATTTTACGATTCATACGATAATAAAAATCCAAAAGTAGTTACAAACCTTTTGCGTAGAGTTGGAATTAGAAACAAAGTTAGAACAAATACTCTTTTGTTTGATACTTATTCTGTAAGAGAAGGTGAAACTCCAGAAATTATAGCACATAAATTATATGGAGATAGTGAACTTCATTGGGTTGTTATGCTGGTAAATGATGTGATTGATCGTTATCACGATTGGCCAATGTCAACACCACAATTTAACTCATACATAAATCAAAAATATGTTGACTCTGATGGTGATCCAAATCCTAGTGGTGTACATCACTATGAGATTGCACAAACTTCTGGTGATACTTCAGTGACAATTGAAGTTCCAAGTAACACTGGAGAAAATGTAGGTGCATCAATTGTAACTAACTATGAGTATGAACAAAGATTGCAAGACCAAAAAAGACAAATACGTTTACTTGACCCAAGATACATACCATCAGTAATAGAAGAGTATAAAAATTTGATGAATGAATCGAGTATTTAATGTCACAAAATGAAGTCCAGTTTGCAGGTGAATTTCAATTACAAAGATGTGAATTGATATCTTCAGCGGGAGTACAAGCTGATATAACTAATATTATTGTTGAAATAAATTTATTTGAAGATATATTTAAGTCTACCATGACAGGTAGTGTCATATTTGCAGATACAAATAATTTAGTTGATAACATGCCAATTATTGGTCAAGAATTTTTAGCTTTTAAAATATTTACGCCAGGCCTTGCACAAAGTGATTTAGACTTTGACTACACTGAAAATGTTTTTTGTGTATACGAAATTGGTAACAGAGAATCTAGTACTAATTCTGAAATAGTTGAACTTAAACTTTGTTCACCAGAACTTTTAAGAAATGAACGTACACGAGTCTCAAAAAGTTTTGAAGATACTGTAAGTGCAACTGTTTTGTCTTTATTAACAGACCCAAAATATATCAATACAAAGAAAGATATATTTATAGAACCATCTTTGGGTGTTAGAAAAATAGTATCACCAAATTTTCACCCATTTAGTTTAATTAAAAACCTTTCTCAAGAAGCCATAGCATCCAATAACAATTCTCCACATTTTTTATTTTTTGAAAATACAAGAGGATTTAATTTTAGAAGTTTACAGAGTTTGTATGCTGAAGGTGTATCAGGACAGTATCATTATGGTGATAAAGGTTTTGAAGACAGATATGAAGCAGATGGATCAAGTGGTAAAATTGCTCAGGGATTTAAGAGAATCTTGGAACTACAAACTCCACAAAAAAATAATGCATTACAAGATATAAATGGTGGAATGTTGGGCTCTACGTTAATCATGCACGATATTTACAATAAAAAATATACTAAGTCTATATTTTCATATTTTGACAATCACGATGATTTTGAAAGACTAGAGGGTAATACACAAATGTATGCTCCTACAAAGTATAATCGTGTAATAATAGATGACCAGAATAATACAGTAGGAAGTTTTACTGATGCAAGGATTCATGTTCATCCAACCAGTACAACAGTTGATGATATTGATGCACAATACATGGAAGAAAATCCAGAGACAGTATCAGATTTAGTGAAGCAGGGTGTAGATAGTCGTTTAGCTCAAGCTGAAATTGCACGAAGACAGCAGGAAAGAGGACAAGATGAAACAAATCCAAATTATGCGTCAAATAAAGCAGATAAATGGTTATTGCAAAGGCAACAAAGAATACATGAACTAAATACTGGTATGGTGGTGAACATGACTATAAATGGAAACACAGCTGTAGCAGTAGGTCAAGTAATTGATCTTAGTATTCCAGTAGCAGGCATAGACCATGAAAATGTTGGTAAATCTAAACAACAGTCAGGTAGATACTTAATTAGTAAACTTAGACACACATTTTCAAATACCACTAGAACACATCTGATATCTTTACAAGCAACGAAAGACTCGAATCCAATTGAGTTGGAAAGTAAAGCATCAGGACAAGAACCAAAGAAATCTGGCTCACCTAGAGTCTATCAAGTATAAGAAAGGAGCACTCTGTAGTTATATAATTCTTATCATGTTAATAACAAATCTCATAAAAGGATGGTCATCAAATGGCAAAAAGCAAAACTTCACAGAAATTGAAAAAATTAAACTTTACAAATAGAGATAGGAGAATTGAACCAATGACGATAAATGATAAATACTTACTGAAAACTATAGAGGGTATCAAACATGAAAACATTCAGCGAACTACAGGAAGGGGTCTACGATCCCAACATACTTAAAGCCTTCTTTCTAGCTGGTGGGCCTGGCAGCGGTAAATCATACGTTGTCAGACGCACCACAGGTGGTCTAGGTATGAAAATTGTTAATTCAGATGATGCATTTGAAAAACTTCTCAAGGATGCTGGTCTTTCTCTAAAAATGCCCCCAGAAGAGGAAGCACCAAGAGATGTTGCAAGAGGTCGTGCAAAGAAGTTAACAAAAGCACGACAAAAAAGTTATGTCGATGGTAGACTTGGACTTATTATTGATGGTACAGGAAAAGACTATGAAAAGATTGCATATCAGTCTAGAGAGTTACAACAACTAGGATATGATACTCATATGATATTTGTCAACACTTCCTTAGATACTGCTTTAGAAAGAAATTCCAAAAGAGCACGTAGTGTTCCAGAATCTCTTGTTGTTAAATCTTGGAATGACGTTCAACAAAATATAGGTAAGTTTAGTCAACTTTTTAGACGAAACTTTGTTGTTGTGGATAACAATGATGCTGATGAAGAAGTGTTTGGTAAAGTCTATAAACAGGTTATGCATTTAGCAAAAAGTAAAGTTCAGAATACTCTTGGTAGACAATGGATTGCAAACGAATTAGAAAAAAAACGTAGATAGCGTCTTGACATTGCTAACGAATCATGGTAGTGTTATAAGTAATGTGAGGAGAAAAGATATATTATGAATGACGCACTAATGCAAAACTATGACAAGATGGTATTAAAAGACCAAGTTGTAGTTATACACTCTGCTTTTGAAGATGTACCATATACAGTTGCTACGGTTTCTGTCGATAAAAACTTGACAGACCTAGACAAATGTGAGATGGCTTTTATGTTAACAAACTCAATAACTAATGCTTGGTGGAACAACGAACAAGTTACTGCTATGTTTCCTAAAGATGGTTGTCGGTCTACAAGTGTTGGTGACCAAATGTTGGTTGGTAATACAAAGTATGTATGTTCTGACTTTGGGTTTAAAGAGATGGAATAAGTAATGACATGATAATTCCTATAAAAATTACCCCAACTGCTAAAGAATATCTATCTATGATGACAGAGCATAA
>Ga0209535_1001745_pt1 | contig 14493 bp, 8 predicted proteins | sample LinPmetageLP28_FD_184041 | JGI IMG/M metagenome (GOLD analysis project Ga0209535, IMG submission 184041) | Marine viral communities from the Pacific Ocean - LP-28 (SPAdes) (version 2) | ecosystem: Environmental > Aquatic > Marine > Oceanic | place: Pacific Ocean | collected 2009-08-22 | reverse complement strand
TATTCCCAGTCCCAACTGTAGCTGAAGATGGTTCTAATTTGTGGTTTGAATATATACTTAAATCTGATAGATTCTGTGTTTCAATTGATATTGATAAAGAAAAAATAGGTAATATATCACAAATGCCCTATAGAAATATTGATTATGATACAATAAATTCTGTAGGTAGAAGTTGGATATTTGAATATACTTTAGCTTTAGTTAAAGAAATTTTAGGGTATGTAAGAGGTAAATATACCCAAGTACCAATCCCAGGTGCTGAAGTAACTCTTAACCAAGCAGATTTATTAGCATCATCAACAGCAGATAAAAATGCATTAATTGATAGATTAAGAGCATATCTTGATGATACATCTAGACAAAAATTATTAGAAAGAAAATTGGCAGAATCTAATGCTGTAATGAGTGAATTAGATAAAGTACCAATGACAATCTTTATAGGATAACAATATGGCTTTATACGGCGAAGCAAGAGACATAAGTATGTTTAGACATATTAATAGGGAGATAATGCACAACATTATCTCTCAACAATGTGTCTTATACAAATATGATGTTGCAGAAACCAAAGTAAATATTTACGGAGAAGGTGCAGAACAAGTTTTCTATCACCCTCCAGTATTACTTTATTGTTTAATTGATATACCTAAACAAGGGTTTCCTACTTCTGATATGGGAGTTAATTTTAATTGGAGCCCAACATTTAAATTTTTAAGAGACGATTTATTACCTGAAACTGCAACATCATCATCAGCATTATGTTGCCCAGCAATAAATGATAATCCAAAGGGAGCTAATATAGTTCCACAACCTGGAGATATTATTATGTACCAAAAAGGTTATTTTGAGGTTGATACAGCAGACCAAACAGATTTCTTTGTAGGTAAAGATCCAGCATATCCATTTAAAGATGACAATGGTAATAATCCATTAGAAACAGATTTAAATAGATTTGGATATAATATTGCACTTACTTGTCAAACCCATTATGTACCAGCTGATAAGGTACAAATACAACTTGAGAGATTCTAATGCCAGACTATAGAAAACCCGTACCAAAATCTCAAAAAGAAATATCCGTTGGTTTACAAACACCTACAGATCCTACTGTAGGCAATCCTAACCAACCAAATCAATTTTCTCAATTCCCAGATATTAATCAATCAGGTATCCCTTTTAATCGTTCTGAGCAAATGTCTCGTAAAGGAGATACTTATAAAGATTTTACTGTTGGATTAAAAGATATTGATGAAGCTATTTTTTACTACTTTGAAAATGTAATTCGTCCTTTTGTATATCAAAATGGACAAAGAAGAGCAGTTCCCGTTATATATGGTTCTCCTGAAAGATGGAAATCATTTCAAAAAGATGGATATTATAGAGATTTAAAAGGATCAATTATGTCTCCTATTATCATGTTTAAGAGAGATAGTATAACTAAAAATAGAAAGATAGCAAATAAATTAGATGCTAATATGCCTAATTTATATACATCTTGGCAAAAATCTTGGGATAGTAAAAACTTTTATTCTAATTTTAATTTATTAAATAATAGAGTTCAAACAAAACAATTTGTAGCTAACGTAGTCCCAGATTATGTTAATTTATCATATAGTGTAATAGTACAAACTTACTATGTTGAGCAACTAAATAAAATAATTGAAGCATGTGAATACGCATCAGATGCATATTGGGGTAACCCTCAAAGATACCAATTTATGGCTCAAATAGATAGTTTTAATTCTGTAAATGAATTACCACAAGATCAAATGAGAGTTGTAAGTAGTACATTTAATATTAATATGTATGGTTATATAATTCCTGATACAGTTCAAAAGCAACTAAATTCGGTGAAAAAGTTTAACTCAAAATCAAAGATTACGATTTCTATGGAAACTACAGCAACACCTGAAATATTTGAACCAAATGTAGAAATAGCTCCCGATGGTAGAACAAGAGTTAGTCCAAATGAACGTAGAAGAATAAATACTAGTGAAGAAACAAACCATAATCAAAGATGAGTAATGTAAGATTTTTAGATCAAGTCCCTATTGGTTCATTTAACGGAACTGGAACTGGAGGTGGTGGTGGTATAGGACCAGAAGGAGCACAAGGTGCTCCAGGTTCAAGTGGTTCATCAGGCTCATCAGGTAGTTCAGGTGCTGCAGGTGCTACAGGTGCTCAAGGCGCAGCAGGTTCATCAGGTTCATCAGGTTCAAGCGGTAGTTCAGGTTCATCAGGTTTAAGTGGTAGTTCAGGATCATCAGGTACTTCTGGTTCTTCAGGTTCTTCAGGTACTACAGGTGCCCAAGGAGCTACAGGTTCAGGTGCTCAAGGAGCAGCAGGTGCACAAGGTGCTGAAGGTGCTCAAGGTAATCAAGGAGCACAAGGTGCTGCAGGTTCATCAGGTTCAAGTGGTTCATCAGGTTCTTCTGGTGCTACAGGTGCTCAAGGTGCAACAGGTCCTTCAGGTGGTGGAGGTTCATCTGGTTCTTCAGGATCTTCAGGTTCAAGTGGAACTTCAGGATCATCAGGTTCATCAGGAACTTCAGGTTCATCAGGTTCTTCAGGTGCTACGGGTGCTCAAGGTGCAGCTGGTTCATCTGGTTCTTCAGGTTCATCTGGTTCTTCAGGTGCTATAGGTGCTCAAGGAGCTCAAGGTGCAGACGGTTCATCAGGCTCAAGTGGTTCATCAGGTTCAAGTGGTGCTGCCGGTGCAGTAGGTGCTCAAGGTGCTGCAGGTGCTCAAGGAGCTGCAGGTTCATCAGGTTCAAGTGGTTCATCAGGTTCTTCAGGTACTACAGGTGCTCAAGGTGCAGCTGGTTCCTCTGGTTCAAGTGGTTCATCTGGTTCAAGTGGTGCTGCAGGTGCAGCAGGTGCTCAAGGTGCTGCAGGTGCTCAAGGTGCAGCTGGTTCATCAGGTTCATCTGGTTCATCAGGCTCTTCTGGTACTACAGGTGCTCAAGGAGCTCAAGGTGCAGACGGTTCATCTGGTTCAAGTGGTTCATCAGGTTCTTCAGGTACTACAGGTGCTCAAGGAGCTCAAGGTGCAGCAGGTGCTGGAGCTCAAGGTGCAGCAGGTTCAAGTGGTTCATCTGGTAGCTCAGGTTCATCAGGTATTTCTGGTGTAAATGGAGCTCAAGGAGCTGCAGGTTCATCAGGTTCAAGTGGTTCATCTGGCTCATCAGGTACTACAGGTGCTCAAGGTGCAGCAGGTGCTGGAGCTCAAGGTGCAGCCGGTTCAAGCGGTTCATCAGGTTCATCAGGTTCAAGCGGTATTTCCGGTATAAATGGAGCTCAAGGAGCTGCAGGCTCATCTGGTTCAAGTGGTACTACAGGTGCTCAAGGAGCTCAAGGTGTTAATGGTTCTTCAGGTTCATCAGGTATTTCAGGTATAAATGGAGCTCAAGGTGCTGCAGGTGCTCAAGGTGCAGCTGGTTCATCTGGTTCATCTGGTTCATCTGGTTCTTCAGGTATTTCAGGTATAAACGGAGCACAAGGTGCTGCTGGTGCTCAAGGAGCAGCAGGAGCACAAGGTGCAGCTGGTTCATCTGGTTCATCTGGTTCTTCAGGTTCTTCAGGTATTTCAGGTATAAACGGAGCACAAGGTGCTGCAGGTTCATCAGGTTCAAGTGGCTCATCTGGTAGTTCAGGATCTACAGGTGCTCAAGGAGCAGCAGGAGCACAAGGTGCAGCTGGTTCATCTGGTTCAAGTGGTATTTCAGGCATAAACGGAGCACAAGGTGCATCCGGTTCATCAGGTTCAAGTGGTTCATCTGGTAGTTCAGGATCTACAGGTGCACAAGGTGCAGCAGGAGCTCAAGGAGCACAAGGTGCAGCTGGTTCATCTGGTTCAAGTGGTATTTCGGGTGTAAATGGAGCTCAAGGAGCTGCAGGTTCATCAGGTTCAAGTGGCTCATCTGGTAGTTCAGGATCTACAGGTGCTCAAGGAGCAGCAGGTGCTCAAGGTGCAGAAGGTGCTCAAGGTAATGCTGGTTCATCAGGTTCATCAGGTTCTTCTGGCTCATCAGGTATTTCAGGTATAAATGGAGCACAAGGTGCTGCTGGCTCAAGCGGTTCATCTGGTAGCTCAGGTTCATCAGGTGCTACAGGGGCACAAGGAGCAGCAGGTGCTCAAGGTGCAGAAGGTGCTCAAGGTAATGCTGGTTCATCAGGTTCATCAGGTTCTTCTGGTTCATCAGGTATATCTGGTGTAAATGGAGCACAAGGTGCAGCGGGTTCAAGTGGTAGCTCAGGTTCATCTGGTTCAAGTGGTTCATCTGGTTCTTCAGGTGCTACAGGAGCACAAGGTGCAGCAGGTGCACAAGGAGCAGCAGGCGCTCAAGGTGCAGAAGGTGCTCAAGGTAATGCTGGTTCTAGTGGTTCATCTGGTTCATCAGGTTCAAGCGGTATTTCAGGTATAAATGGAGCTCAAGGAGCTGCGGGCTCATCTGGTTCAAGTGGATCTTCTGGTTCAAGTGGTTCATCTGGTTCTTCAGGTGCTACAGGAGCACAAGGTGCTGCTGGTGCTCAAGGAGCAGCAGGTGCTCAAGGAGCAGCAGGCGCTCAAGGTAATGCTGGTTCTAGTGGTTCATCTGGTAGTTCAGGTTCAAGTGGTATCTCTGGTATAAATGGAGCACAAGGTGCATCCGGTTCATCAGGTTCAAGCGGATCTTCAGGTTCAAGTGGTTCATCTGGTTCTTCAGGTGCTACAGGTGCTCAAGGAGCAGCAGGCGCTCAAGGAGCAGCAGGCGCACAAGGAGCAGCTGGTGCTCAAGGAGCTCAAGGTGCAGATGGTTCATCAGGCTCATCAGGTTCATCTGGTTCAAGCGGTATTTCAGGTATAAACGGAGCACAAGGTGCATCCGGTTCATCAGGTTCAAGTGGTACTTCAGGTTCATCTGGTTCTAGCGGAACTTCAGGTTCATCTGGTTCTTCAGGTGCTACAGGAGCACAAGGTGCTGCTGGTGCTCAAGGAGCAGCAGGCGCACAAGGAGCAGCTGGTGCTCAAGGAGCTCAAGGTGCAGCCGGTTCAAGCGGTTCATCAGGTTCATCAGGTTCAAGCGGTATTTCAGGTATAAACGGAGCACAAGGAGCTGCAGGTTCATCAGGATCAAGTGGTACTTCAGGTTCATCAGGATCAAGTGGTACTTCAGGTTCATCTGGTTCTTCAGGTGCTACAGGAGCACAAGGTGCTGCTGGTGCTCAAGGAGCAGCAGGTGCACAAGGTGCTGCGGGTGCACAAGGTGCTCAAGGTGCAGCTGGTTCTAGTGGCTCATCTGGTAGTTCAGGTTCTTCAGGTATTTCAGGTATAAACGGAGCTCAAGGGGCTGCTGGTGCACAAGGTGCAGCAGGTTCATCAGGCTCAAGTGGAACCTCAGGTTCTTCAGGATCAAGTGGTACTTCAGGTTCATCAGGCTCAAGCGGAACTTCAGGTGAAACAGGTGCTCAAGGTGCTGCTGGTGCACAAGGAGCAGCAGGTGCTCAAGGAGCAGCAGGCGCTCAAGGTAACGCTGGTTCAAGCGGTTCATCAGGTTCATCTGGTTCAAGTGGTATTTCAGGTGTAAATGGTGCACAAGGTGCCTCAGGTTCATCAGGTTCAAGTGGTACTTCAGGTTCATCAGGATCAAGTGGTACTTCAGGTTCATCTGGTTCTAGCGGAACTTCAGGTTCATCAGGTTCAAGTGGTACTTCAGGTGCTACAGGTGCACAAGGAGCAGAAGGTGCTCAAGGAGCAGCTGGTGCACAAGGTGCAGCAGGAGCTCAAGGTGCAGTAGGTGCACAAGGTGCTCAAGGAGCAGCCGGTTCAAGTGGTTCATCTGGTTCATCAGGTTCAAGCGGTATTTCAGGTATAAACGGAGCTCAAGGTGCAGCAGGTGCTCAAGGTGCTGTAGGTCCAACAGGACCACAAGGTGCTCAAGGTGCCGCAGGTGCTCAAGGTGCTGCAGGTGCACAAGGTGCTGCGGGTGCACAAGGTGCAGCTGGTGCTCAAGGTCCTCAAGGTAACTCAGGACCACAAGGACCTCAAGGTGCTCAAGGAGCAGCAGGTGCTCAAGGTGCTGTAGGTCCAACAGGACCACAAGGTGCTCAAGGTGCAGCTGGTTCTTCGGGTTCATCAGGTATTTCAGGCATAAATGGAGCTCAAGGAGCAGCAGGTGCTCAAGGTGCTGTAGGTCCAACAGGACCACAAGGTGCTCAAGGAGCAGCTGGTGCTCAAGGAGCAGCAGGTGCTCAAGGAGCAGCAGGTGCTCAAGGTGCTGTAGGTCCAACAGGACCACAAGGTGCTCAAGGGGCAGCAGGTGCTCAAGGTCCTCAAGGTAACTCAGGACCACAAGGACCTCAAGGTGCTCAAGGTGCAGCTGGTTCAAGTGGTTCCTCAGGTATTTCAGGTATAAATGGAGCTCAAGGTGCAGCTGGTGCTCAAGGTGCTAGTGGTGCTTCAGTACAAGGTGCACAAGGTGCTACAGGACCACAAGGTGCACAAGGTGCTAGTGGTGCTTCAGTACAAGGTGCCCAAGGTGCAGCAGGTGCACAAGGTCCTCAAGGTAACTCAGGACCACAAGGACCACAAGGTGCTCAAGGTGCACAAGGTGCTAGTGGTGCTTCAGTACAAGGAGCACAAGGTGCTACAGGACCACAAGGTGCACAAGGTGCATCAGGTGCTTCAGTACAAGGTGCTCAAGGTGCAGCTGGTGCTCAAGGTTTACGAGGAGTAACAGGACCACAAGGCGCTCAAGGTGCAGCTGGTTCAAGTGGTTCCTCAGGTATTTCAGGTATAAATGGAGCTCAAGGAGCTGCGGGTGCACAAGGTGCTTCAGGTGCTTCAGTAACAGGACCAACAGGACCACAAGGTGCTCAAGGTGCTAGTGGTGCTTCAGTACAAGGTGCACAAGGTGCAGCAGGTGCACAAGGTCCTCAAGGTAACTCAGGACCACAAGGACCACAAGGTGCTCAAGGTGCAGCTGGTGCTCAAGGTCCTCAAGGTAACTCAGGACCACAAGGACCACAAGGTGCTCAAGGTGCATCAGGTGCTTCAGTACAAGGTGCTCAAGGTGCATCAGGTGCTTCAGTACAAGGAGCACAAGGTGCTCAAGGTGCTTCAGGTGCATCAGTAACAGGACCAACAGGACCAACAGGACCAGTGGGTGCTCAAGGTGCTAGTGGTGCTTCAGTACAAGGTGCACAAGGTGCAGAAGGTGCTCAAGGTTTACGAGGAGTAACAGGACCACAAGGTGGTGGTGGTTCATCGGGTTCAAGTGGTATTTCTGGTATAAATGGAGCTCAAGGTGCTTCAGGTGCATCAGTAACAGGACCAACAGGACCAGTGGGACCAACAGGACCACAAGGTGCACAAGGTGCTAGTGGTGCTTCAGTACAAGGTGCACAAGGTGCTAGTGGTGCTTCAGTACAAGGTGCACAAGGTGCTAGTGGTGCTTCAGTACAAGGAGCACAAGGTGCTTCAGGTGCATCAGTAACAGGACCAACAGGACCAACAGGACCAGTGGGTGCTCAAGGTGCTAGTGGTTCTTCAGTACAAGGTGCTCAAGGTGCATCAGGTGCTTCAGTACAAGGAGCACAAGGTGCTTCAGGTGCATCAGTAACAGGACCAACAGGACCAGTGGGTGCTCAAGGTGCATCAGGTGCTTCAGTACAAGGTGCTCAAGGTGCAGGTGGTCCTCCAGGTAATTCAGGACCACAAGGGGGTCCTGGTTCTCAAGGTGCTCAAGGTGCTGCAGGTGCACAAGGTGCAGGTGGTCCTCCAGGTAATTCAGGACCACAAGGGGGTCCTGGTTCTCAAGGTGCTCAAGGTGCAGGTGGTCCTCCAGGTAATTCAGGACCACAAGGAGGTCCTGGTTCTCAAGGTGCTCAAGGTGCTACAGGTCCAACAGGAGGTTCTAATACACAAGTACTTTATAATAATAGTGGTGCTTCTGCTGGTAGTGCTGATTTAACATTTTCTAATGGTACAGGATTATTAACTGCTGAAAGATTAAATGTAGGATTATCTGCTGGAACTAATAGTACTGATGGTTTAATTAGAGCTGAAAATGATATAATAGCATTCGCTTCTTCAGATAGAAGATTAAAAACTAATATATCAAATATATCAGATGCTTTAGATAAAGTAAATAAGTTAAATGGTGTTGAATTTGATTGGCTAGAATTTGAAGAAAATAAAAATCAAAAAATTCATGCTAATGAAGGACACGATGTAGGTGTTATAGCCCAAGAAATTGAAGCTATATTCCCAGACTTAGTTGATACTAGAACTAATGGATATAAAGCTGTTAGATATGATAAATTAGTAGCTGTATTAATTGAAGCTATTAAAGAACTTAATGATAAAATTGAAAAATAATCATTAAAAGTAAATTTGTTATTTAAAAATAAGTGTCGTATATTTAATTAATTTTATTTATACGGCACTTCATAAATTAATTAGGAGTTATAACATATTATTTATATATTACAAGTTATGGAATTAAAACCAATTATCCCTATAAATTTAAACATAGATCAAACTAATTATTATTGGTTTAAAGAAGGATTTAGTTTAGATGAAATTAAATCTATTGAAGATATATCAACAGATTTTTCTTTTGAAAAAGCAACTACAGTATCATCTGACCCTAATAATGATAAAACTAGAAAAAGCCAAATTAAATGGTTATTTTTAAATTCAAAAACTGATTGGATTTATAATAAAATAGTAGATATGGCTATAGAAGCTAATACTACATGGGAATTTAATCTTCATTCAATTATAGATTCAATCCAATATACAGAGTACTATGAAGGAGGAGGTCATTATGATTGGCATGTTGATATAGGACCTCAAAATATATCCCATAGAAAAGTTTCAGTAACAATCCAACTTTCAGATTCAGATGAATATGAAGGTGGAGAATTAGAATTATGGACAGGTAGTGGTTATCATGTTATGCCTAGAGGTAAAGGAGTATCAACTTTTTTCCCTAGTTTTACAATGCATAGAGTAACCCCTGTAACTAAAGGAATAAGAAAAAGCCTAGTCTTATGGATAGGTGGAGAACATTATAAATAATCCAAAATTGAATTCAATGAGAGTATCTCTAATAACTATAGATAATTTTTATTCTAATGTAGATGACGTTAGACAATATGCCCTACAACAATCTTTTGATGTAACAGGTAATTACCCAGGTAATAGAACTGTATCATTTTTAAATCCATCAATTCAAGAAACTATCCAAGATATTCTTTTACCTCATGCAGGAGAAATTACTTGGTGGGGTGGTGAGTATTCAGGAGCTTACCAATATACTACTAAAAATGATAAAAGTTGGATCCATGCTGATCAAACATCAAATTGGGCAGGTATATGTTATTTAACTCCTAATGCCCCACCATCAGGAGGAACTGGATTCTTTCAACATAAAGAAACAGGCATTACTGAAGCTCCTAGAAAAGAAGATGATACTTATGATATGGAAATATTAAATAAGTTAGGTAAAGATTCTCAAGATTATAGTAAATGGGAAATGATAGATGAAGTTTCAAATAAATACAATAGATTAATATTATATAGAGCTGATATGTTCCACCAATCTTTAAAATATTTTGGTGATAATATTTCTAATGGTAGATTATTTCAAACCTTCTTTTTTAATACTGAATTTTAATGCTTCAAACAAAAAAACCAAGCGCTATAATTTATGGGTTAGAACAAAAAGGTACATTTCCATTAACATCTGATATTTATTTTGAAGAAAATTTACATGAAGAAGTTATAATTCATTCTTTACCTTATAATCATAGTATAGAACAAGATTTTGCTCAATATACCCCTGATTTAATTATTTATTTAAATAATAGTAAGATTATATTAGAGGATGAATATTTACTCTCTAAAACTCTTATATACCCTACAGATTTTCCCCCTAATAATATTTTAGCAAATGATATTGTATGTCAATCTACATTTACTATTTGTAGAAATATTTCCCCTTTCTTTTCAATATTTACTCCTACTTATAAAACAGGAGAAAAAATTAAAAGAACTTATGAAAGTGTAAAAAATCAAACTTACGGAAACTGGGAATGGGTTATTTTAGATGATTCCCCAGATAATGAAACTTGGGATATTATAACTGAACTAGCTAAACAAGATTATAGAATAAAACCTTTTAAACTAAATCCCATAACAGGAGGTAACGTAGGATTAGCAAAAAATAGAGCAGCTTCTTTATGTGAAGGTACTTGGTTAGTTGAATTAGACCATGATGATGCTTTAATAAGTACTTGTTTAGAAGATTGTTATAAAGCTTCTTTAAAACACCCAGATGCTGGTTTTATATATACTGATGTATGTGAATTATATGAAAATGGTGAAATGAAATTTTATGGTTATATAGGTGAAGATTGGTACGCCCATCCTGAAAATCCATTTGATTTTGGGTATGCTGGTCATACTTGGGTAGAAGCAGATAATAAATCTTTTTTAAACCATCACTATCCTGAAATAAATCCTTTAACTATTAGGTTTAATATTTCTATGCCTAATCATGCAAGAATGTGGAAAGCCGAAGTTTATAAAGCAATAAAAGGTCATAATAAAAACCTCCCAGTAGCCGATGATTATGAATTAATAGTACGTACATTTTTAAATACGCGGATTATTCACGTACAAAAAATGTTATACTTACAGTATAATGATGGCAATAGTACTGTAGATAATAACAGTAAAGACATAAATAGACGCGCAAGATTAATACGAGATTATTATGATTCCCCAATACATGATCGTATTTTAGAATTAGGTAAAATAGATTGGAATTGGGATGAAGAATTAGGTCATTCTCAACAATATCAAAATCAAACTTTTACAAGAAAATATTATCAAGAAGAACAAGTTTTAAATTATATAATTGCTAAAAGTTAGTAAATAATATGAAAAATCCAAAAGTATATGCCCATGCTTCTTATGTAGGAACCACAGGGTATAATAATCATACTAGAGATTTTTTTAGACATCTTTCTAAACATATTGATCTTAAAGTTAGAAACTTTACTATAGGGGGGCAATGGAAAGGATTAAGTGATGAACCTCATAATGAAGAACCATATTTAAATGATTTAGATAAAAAATTATTATGTGAACAAACTTTACAAGAAGATAATAATGTATTATATAATCATTCTATATACTCACATCACCCAAATAATTTTGATCATAATGTAAATTTAGTTTTAAGTGAAACTAATCATTATTATTTTTATGAATCTTATGAAGGTCCTAAAATTGCGTATAATGTTTGGGAAACTACATTACAACCGGAAAGTTTTTTTCAACGATTATTAAAATATGATCAAATTTGGGTTCCTTCTAAATGGCAAGCTAAATGTACTATAGCCCAAGGAGCAGATCCTAATAAAGTAAAAATAGTTCCTGAAGGTGTAGATACTAAAACATTCTACCCAGAATTATTTTCACCAACATTAGATTATGTAGATGATCGATTTAAATTTATTTTATTTGGTCGTTGGGATTATAGAAAATCTACTAAAGAAATTATTCAAACATTCCTTAAAACTTTTTCCCCTGAAGAACCTATTGATCTTATTTTATCTATTGATAATATGTGGGGTGAAAAAATGGATGGTTTTAAAACTACAGAAGAAAGATTAGCTTATTATGGTTTAGTAGACGATAGAATTAAAATTAAACATTTTCCCTCAAGAGAAGATTATATAACATATATAAAAAATGGTCATGTATTTTTATCATGTGCTCGTAGTGAAGGATGGAATTTACCTTTAATTGAAGCTATGGCTTGTGGAACACCTTCTATTTACTCAGCAGGATCAGGACAAATGGAATTTGCTGAAGGTAAAGGTTTACCTGTAAAAATAGTAGGAGAAAAATTAGCAAATAGTAATAACTATGGTCGTTATACGATGAGTGATCTTCCAGGTAATTATCCAGAACCTGATTTTGAAGATTTATCACTTGTAATGCGTGATGCTTTTAAAAATTATTCTAATCATAAAAAACGAGCTTTAGAAGAATCTAAATCAATTCATAAAAATTTTAATTGGGATCATATAGCTAATATTGGTAATAACACTTTACGAAATTTTTTAGAAAATCATGTATCTGTAACTTCTCAACCTAATGATGTTATTATAACATATACTGATGGTCCTAAAGTTGAAATTAATGGGGATAATGTAGAAGATTATTTTATAGAATTTATAAATGGGGATACTAATGAAGTAGTTCATAGTGCTAATATGACTAATAATATGTGGACTTCGTGTAGTAGAAAATATTATATTCCTTGGGTTATAAAAATTAATGGAAAAATAGTAGATAAGTTAGATTTAACAAATGAGCATGTTGTTATTGGATTAGAATCAAGTTCTATAGGTGATACTATAGCATGGACCCCATATGTAGTAGAATTTGCTAAAAAACATAATTGTAAAATTAGTCTATCTACTTTCTATAATTCATGGTTTAAAAATCTCCCAGCTTATAAAGATATTGAGTTTATAGAACCAGGAACACAATTACCTTGTAAAACTATTTACAAAATAGGTTGGTTTAGAGATGAAAAACAATTTTTTAATAATAAAGATGGTCATCCAAATCAAGTTAATTTAAATCCATTACAACAAACAGCTACTGATATTTTAGGTTTAGAATTTAAAGAATTAAATTATGGATTAGATTTTCCAAAAAAAGATAGATTAATTAAGGGTAAATATATAGTTATAGGACCTGAATCAACAGCTGGTTGTAAAGAATGGCCTCGAGGAAATTGGGAAATTTTAATTAAATTATTAAATCAAATGGGGTATCAAGTAGTAGTTTTAAGTAAAAATGAACTTTCCTATCCTCAAGCAATCAGATATTGGAATCAATCTTTCGATGTAATAGCTAATATTTTACATCATGCAAATTTATTTATAGGTTTAAGCTCAGGATTAGCTTGGTTTAATTGGGCTTTAGGTAAAAAAACTTTAATGATAAACAATTTTACTTCTAAAGAACATGAATTTCAAACTAAAGTATCTAGAGTTCGTAATGAATCCGTATGTAATTCTTGTTGGGTTAATCCTAATTTTAGTTTTGATGCTGGAGACTGGAATTGGTGTCCTATATGGAAAGGAACTGATAAACAACATATATGTCAAAAATCTATAACTCCTATCCAAGTGCTTAATCAAATAAAACAACAAATAAATCTTAAATAACCCTTATAATATTTATCATCATGGAAAAAGTGTTTTTAACAAAAGAAGAGATAAAAACAATAACTGATTTACAAACAAAAGAAGAAAAGTTTATATCTCAACTCGGTACTTTAGAATATCAATTACAAATTTTGCTTAAACAAAAGAAGGAATTAAAGGATTCAATTGATCCCCTTCAAGTGGAAAAAGAAAAATTAGCTAAATCTTTACAAGATAAATACGGTGAAGGTTCTATTGATACTAGTACAGGAGAATTTATAAAACAAAGTTAATTTTTAATATTTTTTCCAATATTTATAATCAAAATATTAATCTCCTAGGAAATGGCAGAAATTTTAGTATCCCCTGGCGTATTAGCAAATGAAAACGACCAGTCATTCGTAACCCAACAACCCGTCACATTAGGTGCGGCACTTATAGGTCCAACAGTTAAAGGCCCCGTTGAAGATCCTGTACTTGTAACTACTTTTAGTGACTACTCTAGTCGTTTTGGTACTACATTACAAAGTGGTAGTGGAACTTATACTCCTTTAACTACTTTAGCAGCTCAAAATTATTTTGCTAATGGAGGTACTTCACTTACAGTAGCAAGAACAGTACCAAGTGCTTCACTTTGGACTTTTGCTACAGCTAGTATATTAGCATCTTCAGGGTCTGATGGTCAAATTAATTCATTTACTCTAGAAGCTTTAGATAAAGGTGTAGAATTTAATAATTCTGGATCTCTATTAGCTAATGATGCTTTAACATCAGGTTCAATAGATAATATTAGGTATGAAATAGCTACTAATAATACATCATCAGGTTTATTCTCTCTAGTTATTAGAAGAGGTGATGATACTGATGTTAATAAAGTAGTATTAGAAACTTTCCCTAATCTTTCTTTAGATGAAACTCAACCGAATTACATTTCTGCAGTAATAGGTGATCAAACAAGAAACTATAACGCAACAGAAAACTACATTGAAATTTCAGGTTCACATCCTAATAATTCAAGATATATTAGAGTAAAAGAAGTTCTTAAGCCTACCTATAATTTCTTTGATAATGCAGGTAATGCTCGTTCAATTTACACAGCATCTATCCCAGCAGTAGGATCAGGTTCTGAAGGAGGTGCATTTGGTGGAGGTGTAGGTAGTAATTTCCAAAACCAAGGAATTGCTGCTGTTGGAGCCACTAATTATTATAATGCAATTAATGCTTCGAACACTCAAGGCTTAGTAGGAAAAGATTATAATAACATGATTAGTTTAC
>Ga0209535_1001744_pt1 | contig 14498 bp, 25 predicted proteins | sample LinPmetageLP28_FD_184041 | JGI IMG/M metagenome (GOLD analysis project Ga0209535, IMG submission 184041) | Marine viral communities from the Pacific Ocean - LP-28 (SPAdes) (version 2) | ecosystem: Environmental > Aquatic > Marine > Oceanic | place: Pacific Ocean | collected 2009-08-22 | reverse complement strand
AGTCTGACGGTTTTAACACAAAATGTGTATCTACTTCTTCAATACCTAGTTTTAAGCCAGTTTTTATTTCGCCAGTTCTAATTTTATGAATAGTTTCTAGCTGACTATTGAAGTCTACGAACATATAGTAAATTTAAAAGAGTTAGTAATATAAAAAAAAAGCCGAAATTAATCGGCATCTAAAAAAAATATTTTTTATCTAGAAAGGTAAATCGTTATCTCGATCAGGCATTTGTTCTTTATGAGTAACTACTTCTTTTTCAACTATTTCGACTCTTTGAGTGTATTTAGTATATAGTTTATTAGGATCTTTTTGAGCTTTTAAAACAGATACGGACAAGAATCCGTTATTAGTTTCAATTGCTTTTTTATGCTTATTTATAAAATCTTCTAATTCTTGAACTCTAATATGTAAATCTAAAGCTATAAAATCTTTATCGTTTAATTTAGGTATTATGCAGTTTACAAATTCGTTTTTATATTCGTATTTCATATTATGATTTTATCCAATTAAACATTAATTCAGCGTCATTTATTACACTTTCAGTACCTACGTTTCTTTGTGAGTTATAGTGAGCTGAAGCTTTTATACAAGTTTGTCTAATAATTAGATCGTTTTTATCTCTATAAATCGCGTTAGTAGATTCGTTATTTTTATACTGATCTTTTAGTATTTTAGCGTTTCTGTATTCAGCGTTAGTTACTTCGTAAGAAATTGTTTCGCCAACTTTAAATTTAAAATCACCTAGAGCAAAAAAAGTGTAGTTATTTCCGTCAGCAAATGTAACTTTGTATTTGTTGTATTCTTTCCATTTACCGTTTAAATCGATATATGCTATTTTTCCTGTTTTCATTTTTATATTGTGTTAGTGTTAAATGGTTTATAATATAATTTAGCTGATTTATATATAGGATTTTTAATTTCATATTGAATATTATCGCCTACAGCTTTTTTAAAATTACCTCTAGCTAAAAAGTTTAAAGAAGCAACTTCAGATTTATCGTTTTCAATATCTACAATAAATTTTTTGAAGTCATTCCAATTTCCGTCCTCAGTTACTTTAATAACTTTACCGTTAAGTATTTCGTTTGACATAGTTTAGTTTTTATATATTAATTTAATTTTCAAAAGTGTAAATGTGATTTTCAGCAACTTCTAATTTAGCTTGTACTGTAGCTAATTTACTAGTTAATCTTAAGTTTTCTTTTTGTAAAGCTTCTATAGAGTGACGAAGCGATCTTATTAAGTCTTCAGTATGTGTCATATCGTAATTATTTGATTGCAAGATACAAAAAAAATGTTAATAACTTACATAAAAATTTAAAAACTTTTTATTTTAAAACAAAATGAGACTATAAAAAGTCTCAAATTGCTTCCTTACGATATATGAAAACAGGAATAAAGGAAAACAAATATACTATAATTTATCGACTAGTAACTTATATTTTTCTATTAATTCTAATAACTCAAAATCAGCTTGTTTTATAGTTGTTCTAGACTTTTGTAAAAGTTCAGCTGCTATATCATATCCGTATTCTTTATTAAGATTCATAGCAAATATATAATTTTGACCGTATCTCATACAGTTACAGGCATAACACTGAGGTCTACAATTGTCTGGCGACCAACGTAATATTCTAGATGCTCTAGAGATAAAATGACCGTTTTGCATACCTTGACCTTTCCAGAATTTTTTTGTATTACAAGTATAACATTTTACAATACCGTTTCTATCAGCATATTTACGTCTAATATATTCGCTGAATATAGTATCTAGTTTTTTTATTATATTTTTTCTTGTAGGTTTTTTAGGCATTATTTTTTTCTGTAGACAATAATAACTCACCTATTGCAGTATTTAATTTACTGATAGCTTTATAAATTTTAATACTGTTTTGTTTTACGATTTTTACTTCTTGATCTAAAGAGTCTTTACCTAAATTAGTATATTGAATAGAATCGATCTTTAATAACTGATCAATTTTTTGATTATCAGACAAAGTATTATAAGATAATATTCTGTTTATTTGTTCTTCAATTTGCATTTTTTAGTTCTTCGGTACACTATATAAGCTAATATACTAAAACTAATACAAATCGGACAAGGATGAAAAAAAGCTAAATTCATTTAGGTAAGTTAAAAAAAAATTTATATTTTTTATTATTATATACTAGAATATAAATATACTAGTTTATAAATATATACTAATATATACTAGCTAGTATATACTAGAATAAAGCTTTTTAAGAAGCTTTTATTATTTTTTAGTACTAGCATATTCTTTAGCTATTTTCTCGCCAGTACGACCTATTACATAGCCTCCAATACCTAGTTGTAGTAAATTCCAAAATTCGTTTTCTAATTCAGGTATTCTTAAATCAAATAAAGGCGCTAAAAACTTTACATATATTACTATAAAACCGAAAGCTAACATCAAAATAGGTCTCCAAGATCGCTGTAGCCAATTTCCTTTCGCTTCTTGAATTATAATATCAGTCTGCATTTGCTGAAGCTCAAGCTCTTTTTGTTTAAGAGTTTCAAATATTTTACGTTTAGCTTCTAGTCTTTCTTCGTCGTTAGTAATTAAATCGTCTAATAAATCGCTAACGCCTTTAAAAACGTTGCTACCGAAAAATTCTAATATTTTTTTCATTTTATCGCCATCTTATTTGCACTTGTAAAATAAGTAAATATAAATCTAGTTCATAATAATTATACTCACCTACAGGATCAGGCGTATAATAACTTATACCAATTATCGGCCCGCTAGATATTCTTTCAATTATGCTTATATCGTAGTTAGACATTACCAACGGTCTGAGATGTTTTCATATTCTTTTTTAGCATCAAATGAAGGACAAGCTTTATTGCTAAAGTCTCTATGACCGTAAATAGTACCGCCGTAATCGTCTTTTAATATACAAAGTAAATCAACTAAAGATTCTTTTTGTTCTTCAGTTCTAGTATCTTCAGGTTCGCTTTGTTCACCAGAATTAGACATACCACCGACATAAGCTATTCCTATGCTGTCAAAATTATTGTTTTTAGTATGAGCGCCAGATCGTTCAATAGGTCGACCTTCTTCAATATCACCGTTTAATAAAATTAAATAATGATAACCAATGTCAGACCAGCCTCGTTCTTCTATGTGCCATCTTTTAACTTCTTCTAAAGTAACGTCTCGACCTCTAGGCGTAGCAGTACAATGAATAATTATTTTATTAATTTTTCGCATTGACAATTTGTTTTTAATCTATCTAAAAAATAGTTCCAGGTATTATGTCTATAACATTTAAAAATTTCTAATTTATTAGTTATGTATTTTAACGCTTTAATCATTTTTTATTATTTTTTCTTAATATATACCATTTGTTTACTGTGTAACCTAATGTTACTATAACAAGTAAAATTTTTAACGTAATATCTATATTTGTCAAAGTTACGCCAAAGCTGAACGTATTAATTAACCATATTTTTAAATCTTGCATATTCATTATTATTTCCAATTAGTTGGAACGCCTTCCACTAATATAGGATTCTCTTTTTGTTTATTTAATTTTTTATACTCTTTCAAAACATAATTTTCCATATTAAGCCTAGCTGTATTATTTTCTTTTTCTTTATACCAACTAATAACATTTTCTTCAGTTACGTCTTCAAATTCTATAAAATCTGAATTAGAGTCTTTATTAAAAAAATAAATTATATTTTCTGAAAATTCTACTTCTTCATTTTTAATTTTATAGTTAATAGTAGCTTGTATAATTAAACCAGTTTCTTGTTTTCTAATTAAGTCTTCAACACTATAAACACCTATTATATCGTTATTTGTATTCATACTTATTAATTCCAATTATCTGGAAAACCGTTTGTTTCTACAGGATCAGTATTTTCTTTTAAAGTTTCATTATACATTTTTAAAACTTTAGCTTCTAGTAATAGTAAATTTTCAGATCCGTAATAGTCTTTTGACCATTGTAAAACTTCTTCTTGAGTTACATCTTGAAACGGTATAAAATCGTCTCCTGAATTTTCTGTAAAAAAAGCTGTAAAACCAAACATAGCTTTAGCTTGATCTGTTTTTATTGTATATAGTATATCTGATTTATTTATAAAACCGTCAGCAGTTAGTCTTTCTATATTTAGAATAGTATAAATTCCGTTTAACGTATTTTTCTTTTTAGCCATTATTAAATTATTTATTAAATTCTTACTTTTAAATCGCCTGCAGTATGATATAAAGCATAAAGTTGTAAGCCAGCCGTCACAGCATCGGCATTATTTGCAAATTCTTGTATTCTAGGTATTACTACTTGATTATCTGTTGTTCCAGTGCCTTTATAAACTTCTATAGCATTTTGCTGACTTCCTACGCTTGTTCCACCACCTACTACAAAAGCAACATCTGAATTAGTGTTATTTGCGCAATGCGTACCTGTTGTGACTCTTTCTGTATTAATTTGAGACGCTGTTAATCCGTAACCGTAAAGTGCTTGATTTTTAGAAGAAGAAATCGAAGAGTCTCTACCATTTAATATATTATTAACGCAGTTTGTACCGTTTATTATTTGATTTTCACCGAATATATAATTTTCAGTATTTTGACCTGTTCCAGTGTTTGCATTTCTGGCACCAATAATTATATTATTATTACCGCCTGAAGTCATTTCGTTACTATAACCTACTACTACAGAATTATTGCCGTTAGTAGTATTTTGATAACCTAGAGCTAAAGATCGTAAAGAACTAATTACATTTTCTTGACCTAAAGCTAAACTATTATTAGAAGATATAAAATTTTGATTACCTATTGCAGCTGAGGCGTTACCTACTACATTATTATTAAGTCCAGCTAATAAATTATTTACTCTAGTTGTAGTAGATGCAGCAACTCCTAAAGTATTTGTATTTCCAATTACTAAATTACTTTGACCTCTATGTACTGTATTATCAACGCCAGAAACTATATTTGAAGGACTTACGTCATAAAGTTGATTTCTAGTTCCGCTAAGTATATTACTAGAAGAATCAGCGTAAATTTCGTTATCAGTACCTGATACTATATTATTATTAGGCGAAAGAGACTCAGTTATTGTATTTAAGTTGTTTTGACCACCTACTATATTATTTCTACCACCTATAAAATTATTAAAACCAGTTACAATACCGGTTCTAGCGTACTTACTTTGATTTTGAGATCCTGAAATAATACTCGCAAAAGTTTTATTAGTATTCGCAGTATCAGGATTTGCTAAATTACTAGAACCTACGACTAAAGAATTTTGAGCGTTTAGTTCATTCGAAGCACCTATAACGGCACTATCACCGGCTATTATTTGATTTTGATCTCCTACAGCAAAAGAACTATAGTTGAAATTTTGATCTGAAGGTCTAGACATTAAATTACCGGTACCTTGATTATTTGTAACTTGAGTAAAAGCTCCTAAACTTATTATAGCACTATCGTTTAAAGTGCCACTAACAAAACTTTTTGATAAATTTTCTATTTTAATTTGACCATAACTACCTAAATTTTGTATTGAATCGATACCACCTATAAAAATTTTATCGTTTTGAGTACTAAAAGCTGAATTTCTTTGAAAGTTGCCGTTTGTTAATACTCTATTTTGATAAATAGAAGTTCCTGGTTGACCGGCTTCTGAATTTGATTTAAAACCTATAAATTGTTCGCTGTCACCTTGAAAGGCTATTCTACCAACGTTATTATTTTGAGTATCAAAAGAATTTAAAAGTATGTTACCAGTTTGAGTACCTTGAAAACTTATATTAGCGTCTGACATAGTTAAATCGCCAGTCATTCTATCACCAGATTTAGAAACTTTACTATCAATATCTATTTGCTGTTGAGCTATTTCGTCAGCATTATTTTGTATGTTAGTTGCATTGGTAGAAATATTAGTTGTGTTAGTAGATATGTTACTAGTGTTTGTTGAAATGTCGCTTGTATTAGTGTTTATAGCTGTCTCTAAGGTGCTTCCATCAATTACTAAAGTGTTATTAAGAGCTGTTGTAGAAAGTCCGTTAGAGCCTGTTATATCAAATGTTTCTGAGTCTAAATCTACATCGCCGCTACCAGAGTCACCTCTAAAGTCTAAATCTTGAGCTGTAACACTTGTTCTTACTAATTCTTTTACAGCGGCCGAAGTTGGAATACTTGTATCGTTATTATTATTGTCAATACCGTCAGCTTGTGTTACAAATTTAGAAACATCTACATTACTAGCTTTATCTACAATTCCTTGACCGAATGTTATTTTATTAGAAGCGTCTAGATTACCGGTATTATCTATTTTTATACCGGCATCGTTACCGTCTCCGTCTGTTATCAAAACAAGTGATGAACTTAAAGGCTCATTGTTACTAGTTTTTAATAAACTAGGATATGTTTCGCTAATTAATTTATTAGTTAAGTTTGCCATCTTTATTTTTTAAATTTTCTTTATTATTTTCTTTATTATAAACGTAGCGAATTAATTTACTCACATTGTTACTTTTTACTTTATATTCTCTTTTTTTCATATTATAAAACCCAGCCTGTAAACGTCGCGCTCATATCAGGATACATTTGATCATTTCTATTTTGCCAGTATTTAGGAAATTTACTAGAGGCATTATAAGCCATAAAATCTATAAATCTTCTTGTGTAAAATTCAGCAAAGTTTCTATGTTTCTGAACTAAAAAATCTATTTCGTCTTTTGTTGGACTAGTTGCGTTTTCAGCCGTATGTTTAAATAATCCTCCGTTACGCAACTCAAAAGAGCTGAAAGGTAAATAGTCTACCATACTATAATTAATTAACATTGGTTGCAAATAGTCATTTAGTAACGCTTCTTGATCCGTTGTTATTGTATTGTTTAATATAGCTTCAGTAAATTGATCATATAAAGCAGTGCCCATATATGTCTGTAAATGAGTAGTTTGACTTATTTTTATAAAAAAAATAAATTTGTCAGTATCTACATTTCCGTTAATTATAGTGTTTTTAACTAAGTCTGTTCTATTTATAAAAAGTGCGGTTTTGCTCATAATTTTAACTTCTATAGCCTGGTTTTAATGACCACCAGTTATTTTTTGGTTGTGCTACTTGAGCCACTTCAGGAGCGTTAGTGACAATTTGAGCTTCTTTTCTTAAACTAGGATCTAATTTCATTATTTTTTCTCTCGCTTCTTTTACACTTATTCGAGTGTTATTTTTTCTTAAATACGTTCTACGCTCCCAATAATGGTTACAGTTAACCCCGCCTTTAAAAAGCCACAAATTATAACCAGATTTACCACTTCCTGCCGGACTAAAATCTTTATTTGCTGTGCTATTTTTATCAAGGTCTTCCATTCTATAAACTTTCTGAGCAGCCCACATTTCGCGACAAAATATTCTTTCTGGATTGTTACTACCATAATATCTATATCGAACTTTAATAATACTTGTATCTTGTTCAGATTTTTTATTAGGCGTACTTCTAGGTACAAATGCTAATTGAGTAGCTAAGTCTAAACTTTCATTAAGAGCTTTATCATAATCATTCGCAGGTCTTGAATCAATCAATGTAAAGTCTTCTAAGATACTTTCTTCGTCTTCGCCTAGCTCAGCGTACTCTTTTAGTATTGCATCGCTTAAATCGTCTGTTAAGTGCGGTCTTTCGTCTTTTTTAGAGCCTCTATAGTTGTGAGTTTTACAAGGCATATACCACATATCGCCGTTTTCCTCTAGGTGTTCGTGATAGCCCATACAGCCTAATTCATTAGCTTTTTCTTCAGCTTCTTCTATAGTTTTATATGCTTCGTAGCCGTCGATCATTTTAAAATTCTGTCGTTCTTCTTCTTTTATACCGGTTTGCTCTTCTATTTCAGCGCCAGACATCGCATTTTCTAGATCAACAAAAGCTAGAGGCTGTAAACTTTTAAAATATAAATCTAAACTAATATCGTTATAAGCTAAAATTTCATCAAAAGCTGTAATTAACATATCTTGAAACGGCCTAATAACTGTATTATCGAATAAAGTAGAACTATTTTCTAATTCCTCAGCGTTAGAACCAAAACCGGCACCAGTGTTTTTAATACCAAAAAGTAAAGGACTAGTTACTCTATGACCAACTAAAATTTTAGATTGCGATTCCTCACTTAGAAACTGATATTGATTATGAGCGTCTGACAATTGAACGGCGTCTATAGTTGCGCTTTGCTCTCTATCATCGTTAAAAGCTATAATTATTTTACCGGCATTTGTAGTTCCTGTATATTTATTTAGTATTTTACGTTCTATGTCATTTTGCATATCCTCATCCGGTATACCTGAATTAAAATTTAATAAAAGTCCAGGCGTCATTCCGTTTCTTACATTGTTTATATGAAACGTTCCTATTTCGGATTCTAAATTTTGATAGTCTAAAGCGCCAACATAATCGACAGGCGAATAATAAAAATAACCAGGTCTATAAGGTTTTATATATAAGATTTCAATATCTTCTTCACTGCAACCAAAAGCAGGAATTCTTTTAGGATCTTCGCCTGGTTTTATATTTGACCAATCAGCGTAATAATAATAAGCTTCAATTTCGCCACTATCATAATTACATTTTTCAGCTCTTAGTGTTTCTACCGGAAAATGACTAATCTCAGCTATTTGTGTTCTATCTTTACTATAAACAACTTGAATAGAAGCCATACCAAAAAGCTTCAAATCTGTAGCAAGTTTTCTAGTACATTTATCAGTAAATAAACTCTTCATTTGAGCGTATTCGTCTGGCTTTTTACTAGAATCAGTACAATCTAATCCTCTACCGTAAATCATTTGACTTATACCTGTAATACAGGCTACTGCTGTAGGTGAAGATTGATACGAGTTAATTAAATAATCAAAATATAAATTATCAGCTCCGTATTGAACCCAACGTTTATTTTTTTGTTCTACTATAATAGGTTGCGAATATTGACTTAAATTCAATACTCTCATATTAGGTTTAAAACTTTTATTTTTTTTACTCATATCTTTTTAATATACTATATAATCGTTATTATAAGAATTGTCTGTTTTATAAACGTCTTTATTCATATTATACGCTTGATTGTTTAGTTGTTCTACAGTTTGAGCCGTACAAAATATTCGATCTAAGATTTTTTTGTTCTGTGCTTTTGTTGTAGAATTCCAAGTATCAGGCGACAATTGCCAGAGATCGTTATTAGTATTCCAAACATCGTCATTTTGATCAACTTCAATATCGTAAAAATGACCTTCAATTAAGTCAAATACGTCTGTTATTTTTAAATAATTTTTATCTATAGATACTGTAGGCGTATAAAACACTTTTTTATTTGTTGTATCGTCTCTTAAAGTAAACGTTAATCCAATATCATAAACTTTAGGTATTAAATAAAATGTCTGTAATTCAGTTGAAGGCTTTAATACTTGCATATATATATAACGTAATTATACTTTTTTTGCTAAAAAAAAAAGCTACTCGTAAAAGCAGCTTGATTTTCTTAAAACTAAACTAAACTATAATTAAGGATTAACTGTATTTGTAGGATCGATTTGCGTCGGATTAGAAGCTGAAGCTGAAATTGATGCTTCAACTACTGACTCTTCTACAAAAAACGCCGGTAGACGCTCCATTCCGACCTGAGTTATAGTAAAACCTGTAAGATCGCCGCCGGCGCTTCCGGTTACTATAGTTCCGCCAGAACAATCCGTTCCATTTTCGGCTCCGATTAAGAGATAATTTTTATTATAATCTTCTACAATACATTGAGGTCTTGCATTGATTATTTTAATTAGCTCTTCTTGAGTTTCTACGTCTAATTTTGGTAACGTTAAATTTAAAGTTTGTTCATAAAAAACCGTTCCGTTATCTCGACTTGCATTAACTGTTTGTTCGAGATTAGAAACGCCTTTAAGATCATATTGAAATAACGCTGGAGTACCAGTCCAACCAGTTACAACTCCTGCGGTAATTTGAAGAGTATCCGCTGTTCCATAGTCGAAAAAGTATACAGCTTTTAAGCCTCCCATACTATCTTTACAGTTCAACGCTCTTCCGGTACTTAGTGCTTCACAAGGCATAGATTTTATATTTATACTATTATAACCAGGCCGAAGCCTGGCTAATATAGTTGGTTAATTAAATTAAGATAAGCTGTATACTACAGCATCTTTAGGAACTCCTACTTGACAACCTGCAAAAAATCTGCAAATTACTCTTACATTGTTACTCCCGTCTAAATCTGACATATCTAGCAATTTTACAGTTTGGTTTATATCTGCTAAAACAGACGTACCAAAGAATAAATTAGATTTTTCAGCTAAAACGGCGTTAGAAGTCGGCATACCTGGACACATAGCGATTTGAATTCCGTCAAATGTCAAAGTAGCGCCTCCGTTAGAATACCACATAGTACCTCTAGCATCAACACCGTTAGATCCTACTTGAGCAGCAAAACCTCCTAAAGCTCTTACATAGGCTTTATAAGCGGCTGTAGGCAAGTATAACCATAAATCTTCTTTACCATATACAGCAGGTAAAAGAGCGTCTACAATAGATCCTAATTCAGCTATAACTGTACTAGAAGCCCAAGCTGTCTCAGATGAAACAACTTTTTGAGAGTTAGCCTCAGCTAATAGTTTAGGTACAAATCCTTGAAATTGTCCTGAAGTTGTACCGTCACCGTTCCAAATGTTTTGTTCTACTTTTTCAGCAATTTTTGCCGCAACGTGACCTAGCATATAATCAGCAAACGATCCAGGCAAATCAACAAAAGCCGAAGCTCCTTGTTCAAGTGCTAAATAGTCAGTCTCAAAATCAGCTTTGCAAACTTGCAAATTGACTTGATAATTACCTACTTCTAAAACTCTTTGCTCTAGATCAATAGCGTCTAGCGTAGGATCGAAATCGCAAGATCCGTCTACTACAATATTAGACATATCAAGCTTCTTAATTACTTCTTTATACTTTACGTTAGGCTTAATAGTTACTAATCCTTTATCTAAAGTAGTTCCAGAAAGTAAAGCCGCCGCAATCCATTCACCTGCGAAGACTCCTTCGTAAGTTGTAGATATGTTTCCTATAGATCCGCTACCTGTAATATCTCTTAAAGCAACGTTTCTATTTCTTAAATTTTTATTCATTTTCTTTTTTTTTACTTATTATTAATTTTACTTAAACTTTTAAAGACTCTATCTAAAGTCGTATCGAAATTTCTATTTTGACTAAAACCAGCCATTCTAGGTTTACTTAAACTTTCAGGATTATGTTTAAGAGGTTTACGAGACGCAAATTTTTGCGACTTCATTTCCTCTCTAACATCTTCTTTTTCGTCATCGATACCGTCTCTATAGCCTTCTTCTTCTGCTTCAGGTATAGATTCGAATTTCTTTTTTAACTCTTCGATTTCTTCTTTTACTTCTTCGATAATAGGAGCTACTACTTCAACAACTGCTTCTATAACTTTCGCTACATCTTCAGCTACTTCTTCAGGCGCTTCGATTATTACCTCTTCAGTTTCTAGTTCTTCTTTTACTACTATCTCTTTAATGATTCCTTCTTCTTCAATTACAAGTTTTCTACCGTCATCGATAGTATACTCGCCAATCGGTAAAGAAATTCTATCTTCGCCAGAGACAATAAAAATAGAAGATCCGTTTGAAAACTCTTCAGCTTCAATAACGGTTCCGTTATCAAGAGTCAACTGAGCTAAATTAACTTTAGCGCCGAGTATTGTCTTGATTTGCTTTAACATTTCTGTTGTGTTCATACTTTTATTTATTAAATTTATTGATTACTAATTATAGGAAATCATTTAAACCGTTATTACTATCGTTTACGACCTCTCTATATTTTTCTAAAAACTCTTTATAAGCTAGATCGGCATCGTCAGCGTCAGTTCTAGCTTCGTCATACCAATTCCATATTTCCGAAGGCTCTAATCCTAAGTCTCTGGCTCCAAGTTCTAAAGTTTCTAATTTTGTTTTTAATTCAGTTGTATACTCTTCTAAACTGCCTACAGCGCCGTTAATAACATAATTATCAACAGCATTACTTAATTCAGCTTTGAATGATGAAATTCTTTCAATCCAGTTTTCCATAAAGTCAATACCGCTAACGGCTTCTTCGTAAGCATATCTAAATTCCTCATAAGTTTCTTCTAAGTCATCTTTTAAACTCAATTTTACTTTTTTAAGCTTATAAGTGTTTTTATCTTGTTTAGGCAATTTTTTAAATATTGCAAAAATTTTATTTTCGTCCATTATTTACCGTATTTTTCTTTAATATAACCGCATATCTTAGGCGCCGCTTCAGCTCCGTATTTCTTAGTTTGCTCAGCAATACATTCGTCCCAAGGATATGATTCTAAATTTTTTTTCTTTGCTAATCTATTGACTATCATATCAACAGATTCGTTTTTACTATATAATTTTTGTTGTACTCTTTCTAATATTGTCATAGTCTATTTTTAACAGTCTCTACCTTGCATACCTGAATCGCTTAAAATTCTTTTTTGCTCTTCAAATCTTTCGCTTAATTCGTCTAGATAATTTATTTCTTCTAAATAAGCATCGTAGTTATCAAATATATCTTCTACGGGTATTCCTAGATCATCTGCTTTAGCTTTAATTTCTATTAAAATATTTTTATCGTTTTCTACGTCTGCAGGATCAATAAAAGCTTCAGAATTTTGACAATAAACAGATCTTAAATCTGAACCGGCTTGATACCATTTATCAAATTCTTGATCAAACCATTCATCTACTGAATAACTTAATCTACCTACTTCGTCTCTAAGATAATCATAGTCATATTCTAGATCGTCAATTAAACCTAGAGCTATTTTTTTCTTTCTTAGCTTAACAGGATTAATTTCTTTTTTAAATAGTGCTTTAAATACTCTTTTTTCTGTACTCATAATAATATAACGTTAGTTTGTTTTTTTTTGCATTTTTAAGTAATTCTAGTAATTGAGCCAATACCTTGCGACCATAATGTACCGTCACAACAGCTTTTAGAATAAATGTTTTTATCTTTACATAAACAGCCTCTATTTCCGTTTTTAGGCGAAACAATAGGCAAAGGAATAGGCGTATTAAAATTGCTCATTTTCGATTAGTGTTTGTTTAATTTTTAACAGCTTTAGACCGTCTTCAATTTCTTGTTTTCTCGCTTTAACTTGAGTTTGATATTTTTCACCAAACATACCTTCAATAGAAAAACCGTTAAGCGTTCCGCTTTCTTTAATTTCAGTCCAGATTTTTTCATTATGAACTTTTACAGCGCCAACCCAAGTACCGACTGGCAAATTAAGATCATAAATATTACTTTTATCTTGTTCTTTAGATTCTACGATCCAAGATTCGACTAAAGTAAGTCCTTTAATTTTCTCTATATGCTCATAACTAGCGTTATTTTGATAGCCTCTTTGCATATATAATTCACTTGCTAGTTTAACAGTATCTTTATTAAAAAAAATATAATACGGATCTTCAGTTGGTGTATCTCTTCTATATATAGTTTTATTAGGTACTAGTAAAGCACCTATTAATATTCTTTGATCTTCGTCAATCTCTTTAAACTCAAATTGTTTTTTCTCGTCTGCAAGTGCAATCCAGTTTTCTTCGATGGCTGGATGCTCGACAATACTTATACAATCTACGCCGGAGTCAAAATCTTCTTCGTCTATTATTAATTCTACTACTTTCATAATTAAATAACGTTTTTTTTAATTTTTTTGGTTTTTAAACTGAAGCTTCAGAAATAGTATTACGTTCTAATTCTTGAGCTGTAGTCACATCGCCAGCCACTACATAAGAACGACTAGGTTTATTTTCTTGATCGGCTATAGCTGAAGCTAAATTACTTGTACCACCTGCGCCTACTACGTTAAAAGCCGGTGCCTGCATAGATGGACCCGCACCAGTTCCGCCTCCACCACCTTTGACGCCTTTAGGCTTAGGTACTGATTTAATTTGTTTTACTGTTTTCATTCCTGCGGCTAAAACACCAGCCGAAGCAACTACTTTTTGAATAACGTCAAACGGAGCCGGTAAAGTTGATTTATTACCCCAGATTTCAGAAATACCTTGATAAGTGTTAATAGTAGCGGCGGCAATTGCGGCGGCTTTACCTGCAGCTGAGTTTTTACCTAATACTTCAGCTAAAGTACCAAAGGTTTGTTTCATTAAATCTACTTTTTGATCAGCGACTGCTTTTTCTCTAGCTGTTTCTCTATCGTCGTATTCTTGATTAGAAGTTTCTATTTCAGCTTTAAAGTTTTTATCTATTTCAGCTATAGCTCTTTTTTTAACAAACTCTGAGGCCGTACTTTCGTTTACTTGATTAAGTAATTTATCGCGTTCCATTTCTAGAAGCATTTGATCGTTAGCTTTATTTTTTTCTAGGTTTTGTTGCCAATATTGCTGTCTTAAGCCAATTACCATTTCGGTGTCCGATACTTCTGTAGCTAACTTTTTTTGATTAAAGGCT
>Ga0209535_1001743_pt1 | contig 14510 bp, 16 predicted proteins | sample LinPmetageLP28_FD_184041 | JGI IMG/M metagenome (GOLD analysis project Ga0209535, IMG submission 184041) | Marine viral communities from the Pacific Ocean - LP-28 (SPAdes) (version 2) | ecosystem: Environmental > Aquatic > Marine > Oceanic | place: Pacific Ocean | collected 2009-08-22 | reverse complement strand
ATTTAGCAGGTGGTGGTTTGCAGTGTACATACGGCCCAATAAATGATAGAGCTTAATTATGGCAACAAGTTATTCATATTCAACATTAACAACAGCAATTAGAGCTTACACAGAAGTAGATAATGATCCTGCTGTTACAGCTGTTGTATTAACTCAGACTGTTATTGATGAATTTATTATGGCTGCAGAGCATAGAATTAATACTGAATTACCTATGGACTCAGACAGAAAGGTCCAAGAAGGTACTTTAGTTGCAGATGACAATACAATTAATTCACCAGCAGGAGCTTTATTTATAAGAGGTGTAGAAGTATTTAATACTGCTAATACTTCTGAAGCAGGAACTTGGTTGGAAAAAAAAGATCAAACATATTTAACAGAATATGTGGGAAGATTAACAGGACCAGAAGGTGATTTAACTGCACAAGATGTTACAGGATTTCCTAAGTATTATGCAATGTTTGGCGGTGCTACAGGTCTTACAGATACGACATCTGGAGGAATGTATTTTGCCCCTACACCAGACGCAAATTATAGATACAGAGTGTATTACAATAAAATGCCAGTAGGACTTGGTACAGGTAGTGGAGGTAATTCACATACTTACCTTAGTAATTATATGCCACAAATCTTATTATATGCTTGTTTGGTAGAAGCATATGGATTCTTAAAAGGTCCAATGGATATGTTGACATTATATGAAAATAAATATAAAACAGGCATACAACAGTTTGCAGGAATGCAAATTGGGAGAAGAAGACGAGACGATTACACTGACGGAACTGTTAGAATACAAGTCAAGTCACCTTCGCCATAAAAAAATTAGGAGATAAATATTATGACAATCGCATCAGCAGTATGTTCAAGTTTTAAACAAGAATTATTACAAGGGTATCATGACTTTGATGCTAACGGGTCAGGTGGAGATACTTTTAAAATTGCTTTATATACAAGTGGCGCAACTTTAAATGCAACCACTACAGTTTATTCAACTAACCCGGGCGGTGGATCAAATACTGAAGTAGCAAATGGTAATGGATACACGACAGCAGGAAACACTCTTGTAAACACTGGTGTAGGTTTAACTTCTACAACTGCATTTACAGATTTTTCTGACACGTCTTGGACATCAGCATCTTTCACAGCGAACGGTTGTTTAATTTACAACACACAAGCTAATGGTGGTTCTGGTACTACAAACGCTGTATGTGCTGTAGCTTTCGGTGGAGACAAAACTGTTTCTTCAGGAACTTTTACAATTCAATTTCCAACTAACGACGCATCTTCTGCTATTCTGAGATTAACAGCATAGGGAGTAAATCCTTATGTCGGCAATCAGAACTTTCACAGTAACGGTAGTAAGCACCGGTGGTGGTAATAAATATTTTATTGATGGTGTTCAGCAAGACACAGTAGTCTTAGCTGAAGGTTACACTTATAAGTTTGATGTTTCTGATAGTTCGATGGGTGCTCACCCATTTAAATTTTCTACAACAAGCAATGGAACACACAGCGGTGGTTCTGAATACACAACAGGGGTAACAACTTCTGGAACAACAGGTCAAACAAATGCCTATGTTGAAATAGCTGTAGCAGCTTCTGCACCACAACTTTATTATTATTGTCAATATCACTCAGGAATGGGTGGATCAGCAAATACCGTAGAACCTGATTCTTGGGGAATGCTTGAATGGGGCGAAAGAAGTTGGGGTGATCAAGACACTCTTAATGTTCCTGTAACTGGAATAACAATGTCTTCAGAAATAGGGTCGTTGATTGCTTCTTCAGAACAAGGATGGGGTAACTCTACATGGGGTACTGCTCCTTACGGTGATAGTTTTAGTCCCGTAGTTGCAATTGATGGTTTTAGTATAACCTCACAGTTAGGTGAATTACCTTATGCACAATCTGAATCAGGTTGGGGTAGAGATGAATGGGGTGTTGGAAACTGGGGACAAAATACTACAACTGTTTTAATAGATGGTTTATCAATGTCAGTTTCTATTGGGCCAGAAGGTTGGGGAGTAAATTCATTTGGTGACGGACAATGGGGAGGAGAATTTACATTTAAACCTGAAAGTATAATTGTACCAACTGGTCAAACTGCATCTGCTGATTTAGGAGATCTTACAATTAGTAGATTAGATATGATATTTAGTATTTCCGCACCAGGAACAATTGGTGTAGGTCTAGGTACTCCAGGTATAAATAATGGTGCAGATCATCAACAAGGTTTAGCAAGTCTTACAGCAGCTGCTGCAGTAGGATCAGTAACAGCTGCACCAAATACAATTGCAGAATTAACGGGTCTAACAGCAACAACAGAAGTTGGATCAGTTAGTGTAGGTTCAGTAGAATTAATTGATTTAACAGGAGTAGTTTTAAAAGGTGCAGTAGGATCAACTACTACAGATGCCATGAGAGTAGGTATAAGTGGCTTAACTTCAACTGCAAACGTAGGAGCAATAACTCCAACAAACATGACTGTAGGATTGACAGGACAAGAGATTACTGCTAGTTTACAGACTGTAGGTTTTGGTCAAATTGGATATCAAGATGTTGACATAACAGGTAATACATCATATACAGACGTTAACCACGCAGCTTAATAGGAGAACAAAATTATGGCATCAACTTATACGGATCTCGGTCTAGAATTAATGGCAACCGGCGAAAACGCTGGACAATGGGGAACAAAAACTAACGCAAACTTAAGTTTAATTGAACAATTAACTGGTGGTGTTAATTCTCAAGCCGTAACTGATTCAGGTACACCAACAGCTTTAACAATAGCAGATGGTGCTTTAACTGGTACTGCTCAACACAGAGTTATAGAATTAACAGGATCTATTACTGGAGCAAGAGTTGTTACTTTTCCTTTACTTACAGAAAATTTTTATTTTATTAAAAACGGAACATCTGGTGCATACACAGTACAGTTAAAAGCTGTATCAGGTTCAGGAGCAACAGTTACTTTTGGAACAGCTGACAAAGGATATAAAATTATTTATCTTGATGGTGTTGCAACTAACACTGGTGTTTTTGAAGTACCTTTAGGAGATGCTAATGAAGTAACTCTTACTGGAACACAGACTTTAACAAACAAAACTTTAACATCACCTAAAATCGGAACAAACATTTTAGATACTAATGGAAACGAATTAATTAATCTTACTGCAACAGGTTCAGCAGTTAATGAAATTACTATAGCTAACGCAGGTACAGGAGTTACTGGACCAGTTATTTCAGCAACAGGTGAAACTAATGTTGGTATTAATATAAATCCTAAAGGAACAGGAGTTCTTAGATCAGGAACAGCTGCAATTAAAATTGCGGGAAAAGAAACTATGTGGGTTCCAGCTTCAGCTATGTATCCATCTACAACTAACCCAGCAGAAGCAGCACAAGTAGAAACAACAGCATTAAGACCAGATATGAAAGTTATGGATTTTGCAGATACTGCAGATGACCATGCACAATTTTCAGTAGCGTTTCCTAAATCATGGAATGAAGGAACAATTACTTACCAATGTTATTGGACACCAAGTACTACTAATACGGGAGACTGTATATTTGGATTACAAGGAGTTTCGTGTGGAGATGGTGATACTATTGATGTTGCATACGGAACAGCAGTAAATATTACAGATGCTGGTATAGGAACAGTTGAAGACCAACAAGTTTCAGCTGAAAGTTCTGCAGTTACAATTGCAGGATCTCCTGCAGTAGATCAACAAACATACTTTCAAATATTTAGAGATGCAAACGCAGGTGGAGATACTTTTACCGGAGTAGCAAGACTTTTAGGTGTTAAAATATTCTTTACTACTGATGCAGCTAACGACGCATAAGGAATTTAGATATGAGAGAATTAAAAAATAAACTTACCTCTGGTAAGAACACAAAAAACATACAAAGAAGAAAAGCTAAAAGTTTTGGTTATCAAGTTTTAGGATTTGGTGCTGGAGGTGGTGGCGGACCTGTTTGTATTACTTATGATTTTTTTGTTGTCGGTGGCGGAGGCGGTGGAGTTTCTGGTTACGGCGGCGGAGGCGGCGGAGGCGGAGTTCACTTTTCTTATGGAGCACCTGGAACAGCTGGTATCACTAAAAACACTGACTGCGGAGCAATCTCAGTTCAAATAGCAGCAGGTGGAACAGGAAACAGCGGACCAGGAGGTGGAACAACTCCTTACCCAGCTGGTGACGGTGGAACTTCAATTGCTTTTAAATGTGAGCCTTCAGCTATTACTGTAAAAGGTGGTGGCGGAGCTGAGACAAGACACAAAAGTGGAAGAGCTGCACCTAACCCATTAGGCGGATCTGGTGGCGGAGGTGGTTGTTATCACCACTGTAGCTCAACGTCAGGTGGAGCTGGTTCTTGTTACGGAAATGCAGGAAGTGGAGCCCCTAACTATTCAGGACCTCCAACAGCTAGATTTAGATCTGGTTCTGGCGGAGGAGCGTGTTCGGCTGCAACGGCCGGAGGCGGAGGCGGAACGGGAGAAGCCGGAGCTGGAAAACCTTCTGACATAGAAGGACCAACTAAAAATTTTGGATGTGGCGGAATAGGTTCTGGAGTATGTAATGCTCTTAATGGTAGAGGAAACGGTGGAAACAATTGCGCGGCTACAGCTAACCAAGGTGGTGGCGGTGGAAGAAGTAATGTAGGTGCAACAGGTGTTGTATATTTAAGATTTCCTTCATCTTGTAAACCAGCAAGTATAGCAATATCTCCAAGTTGTAATACTATTGTAACTGCAGGATCTTGCACAGTTTTGAAATTTATAGTTTCTGGTTGTGTTGCTTTTGAATAGACTCTAGACATACTATATATTTTCCTGTATAAGATTATAAAGAAAGAATATGGAAAACAATTTATTTTGGTTTTGGAAAAATGCAGTAGGTAATAAATTTTGTAATGATGTAATTAAATTTGCTAGCACATTAGAAAAAAAAGAAGCGTCTACTACAGGTCCAAAACACAAACAAGTATTTAGTGATTATAGAAAATCTAAAATTGTTTGGTTAAATGAAAAATGGATATATAAAGAACTATTAAAATTTATTGATATGGGTAATAAAGCTGGTTATAATTTTGATCTTAATCGTGCAGAAGCTATTCAATACACAAGGTATGATTCTAATGGTCATTATGAATGGCATGTAGATCAATTAAACGGACCAATAGAAGATTCGAAACCAGACACAAGAAAACTTTCTTTGTGTTTAAATTTAACTGATCCCAGTGAATATGAGGGTGGAGATTTTTGGGTCTGTAAACCACATCCTTTACCTAAAAATGCAGAAACAATAAAATTAGATTTTATGAAAACTAGAGGCGCGGCAGTAGTTTTTCCTTCTTATGTATTTCATAAAGTAGCACCTGTTACTAAAGGAACAAGACACAGCTTAGTCTGTTGGATGAGAGGTAGCAGATGGCGATAAAATTTGCTGAAGAATTTCCAAAAAAATTAAATAGGGTTGATGTATTTCCCACACCTATCTGGTCTGCTCAAGCACCAGAACATGTAAAACAATTAAATAAATATTCAGATAAATACATCGTTGCTTCAAAGAAACATTTTAAACCAATAATAGATAAAAGAAATAAAGAATATGGAAACAAAAAAGATATGGGTCACGTGTTTCACTCAACAACTCTTATACAAGATGAAAACTTTATGGCTTTTCACCAGTATGTTACTCTTACTTCTAGAAATTTATTAATAGAAATGGGTTACGATTTATCTAAATTTGATGTTACTTTAACAGAAAGCTGGGTGCAAGAGTTTGCTAAAGCGGGAGGTGGACATCACACACTACACTCACATTGGAATGGACACATATCAGGTTTTTATTTTTTGAACTCAAGTGAGTGTACTTCTAAACCTGTGTTTCACGACCCAAGACCAGGCCATGCAATGAACGGCCTACCTTTAAAAAGCACTACTGAAGTTACTTATGGAAGTCCAGAAATACATTATAAAACAAAACCAGGTACATTAATTTTTTTCCCATCATATTTACCACATTTATTTACTGTAGATGTAGGTTACGAACCATTTAGATTCATTCATTGGAATGTACAAGCTATACCTAAACCAAATAAAATAGGTGTATGATAAATATTGAAACATGGTTTCCTACTTTTATTGGTCAAGAAATTTTAGAGGACCATGAAAAAATAGCAAAAAAAATAGTACCTATTTGTAAAAAGATACAAGGTAAAATAAAAAATACAGAAAACAACTGGGTATCAAAACTATATCAAACTTGTCATACTCATAATATTTGTGGCAACAAAAAGTTTGATTATATAAATAAAATTATTTACCAAAAAGTTCATGAGTATATTGCAGCAATAGGTGGTAAAGAAATAATAAATTTTGCTGAAGGCTGGTTTAACGTATATAAGAAATATGATTTCCAAGAATTTCATTGTCATCCCAGTAGGCAGATATCTGTAATCTATGTTTTAAAATCGACAAAAGAAGATCCTAAAATAATATTTGAAAGAAACGAAGGTTTGTACAACCAAGAATCTGATATAGATACTAAAGCTTTAAGTACAAAAGTAAGATATAATTCTGTACAAGGTAACCTATTAATATTTAGATCTTCATTACACCATTGTGTAGAAATGAAACAAGACGATAGTGAAAGAATTTCTTTAGCGTATAATTTTAATTTAAAAAAACAATGAAAGACAAAATAATATTTAAAAGTTTTTTACCTGACATATCTTTTAGCTTAGAAAAAAACAAACCATTAAATTTTTCTTGGTTTAAAAAAGCCTATGAAGACTACAAAAAAACATCTGCATCTATGCATACTGCAAAATGTCCTGGTATAAATAGTATAATTAAAACTGGTTGGATTCAAAAAACTTATCAAGACATTACTATTACAACAAACGGTGATAAACATACTTTTAATTGGAGATCAGATTTTGATCAAAAAAGTTCTAAGTATGGTGATATTATATTTGATTACATTCATTTCCATAATCCAGATCAATTAGATAAGTTTAGACCGATGGATGAAAACACACTTAAAACAGTTATTAAAATACAAAGTCCTTGGGTAGTGTATGTACCTAAAGGTTATAAATTACTTAGTATGCCAGTGGCATACAATGACACAAATGTATTTACTGCTGCAACAGGTTTATTAAATGAGGGACTTCATCACATGAATGTACAGCTATATTGGCATAATTTACACGGTGAAACCTTAGTTAAAAAAAACACACCTTTAGTTCAATATATATTAATTAAAGACATAAAGGTTACTGAAAAATTTGAAATGGCTGGTAATAAAGAAAGAGACTATTTAAAACAATTAGAACATTAGATATGAAAATAACAATTGTAGGTGCAGGTACAGCAGGGTTAGTAACAGCCTTAATTTTAAAACAAAAATTTAATCAAAACATAGACCTTAAAATAATTAAGTCTGATGACATCGGTATTATTGGCGTAGGAGAAGGGAGTACAGAACACTGGATGGACTTTATGAATTGGTGTCAGTTAGATTTTGATGAGGTAGTAAGAGAATGTAATTCAACATTAAAGTCAGGGATTTATTTTAAAGAATGGGGTGATAAAAATTACCTACACGCTTTGCACCCTGATTTAAAACTAGGGCAAGAGCATGTTGGTTATCTACCTTATGTATTAAACAATGGAGTATTTGGTAAAAAATACTTATCTAAAAAAATAGACCCCAATAATCCAAGACCGGTTAATCAATTACACTTTGATACACATAAATTAAATAAATACTTGCAGAAAAAATGCATGGAAAGAAATATAATAATACAAGAAGATACTATTAAAGAAGTAAAATTAAATAAGGACGGTATAGAATCTATAAAAGGTGAGCAACAACACAAAGCCGATTTTTTTATAGATTGTACAGGGTTTAGAAGAATATTAATTAACAAATTTAAAAATAGATGGATTAGTTTTAGTAAATATTTAAAGGTTAAATCTGCAATAGTTTTTCCAACAGAAGACATGTATAACCATAATCCCTATACCACTGCTACTGCTATGAAAGCGGGATGGATGTTTAGTATTCCTGTGTGGGGTAGAACTGGTAACGGTTATATATTTGATAGTGATGTAATTACTAAAGAACAAGCACATAAAGAAGTAGAACAAAAACTACAAAAAGAAGTAGAAATTAAAAAACAAATTAATTTTGATCCTGGATATTTAGAAAAGTCGTGGATAAAAAATTGTTTTGCCGTAGGATTAAGTGCTAACTTTGTAGAGCCATTAGAAGCATCTTCTATTGGCACCTCTATACAACAAGCTCATTTACTTTCACACTATATAGTTAACTACAATCAAAGCACTATAGATAAATTTAATAATACGATGGAAGACATTATGTTAAACATAAGAGATTTTATATGTCTTCATTACATAACACCTAGAAAAGAAATATTTTGGAAAACTCAGATAATGCCTGATTCATTAAAAGATAGATTAGAATTATTTAAAACTAGGTTGCCTATACGAGAGGACTTTTGTAAAAGCCAATACTTTTTGTTTAGAGAGGCACATTATATTGTAGTCATGCATGGTCTAGGATTAATACATCTTGATAAAATAAAAAAACAATATAGTATGCTTAATAATAATTTTAAAGAATTGATACAGATAAAATATGAAGACACATACAGTTATATTCCACACAAGGAATGGTTAAGGAAAGTTAGAAATGAAATTTAAAACACATAAATTTGAAATAATTAGAAACGCACTAGATAAAAATTTAGCTAATTTTTTATTTAATTATTTAAAACTTAGGAAACAAGCATTAGACCATTTGCAAGAAACAAGATATCTTTCGCCTTATGATAAAACGTTTGGCTACTACCAGGATGAACAAATTCCAAACACATATTCTATTTACTCAGACCATGCAATGGAGACATTGTTAATGTTTTTAAAACATACAATTCAAAAACAAACGGGTATTAAATTAATTGAAACGTATTCTTATGCAAGACTTTATAAACACGGAGATGTTTTATTTAGACATAAAGATAGAAGTTCGTGTGCTATATCCGCTACCGTAAATTTAGGTGGAGATCCTTGGCCAATATATTTAAATACTACGAACAAACGTTTTCAAGATGGATTTAAAGTTGATCTAGCTCCTGGGGATTTACTTATATATAGTGGAGATAAAATGGAACATTGGAGAGAAGAGTTTCAAGGCGATATATCTGGTCAAGTATTTTTACACTACAATGAAATAAATTCTAAAAATAAATATGATGGCAGACCCATGTTAGGGTTACCAGAAGATTTTAAAAAATAATGAATATATTCCCAACGACAAGTATAAATAATTTTTTTAAAGAACCAGATAAAATTGTTGAGTATGCAAAAAAACTTAAATATAAAAAATCAAAGACTGGTTCTTATCCAGGAGAAAGAACTGAAAATTTATCTAAAATAAACTACGAACTGTTTAACTCAACAATTTATTCAATATTGTCGATGTACTATGAAGACCTAGAAAGCATTGGTTACTCAGATACTTATTTAGGATTTCATAAAATTAAACCTTATTCAAAGTCTTTAAAAGATATAAAGAATAAAGGTTGGATACATCATGATGGTGTTGCTTTAGGGGGTCTAATATATTTAAATAAAAAAAGTTATCCTGAAAGTGGTACAAATTTATACACACCTAAAAAAGAACCTGTTGAAAATGAAAATGCAATTAAAACTAAACTAGATTTTTATAAAAAAAATAAAATAAACCTAAGCCAATATAAAAAAGAAATGGCTTCTATGGAAAATAAATTTACACAGACTCACACCTTCAATAATATATATAATACTCTGGTAGCTTTTGACGGTTTTCAGTGGCACAGTGTAGATAATATCTATTGTAACCCTAAAGAAGACAGATTGACTTTAGTGTTTTTTATAGGTAAAGTAAAAGCAAGGGATTGTCCTAAATTAAGACTTAATAGGATTCAATTTTTTGATATATAGTTATTTACAACAATAAAAGAATAAGGTATATTTTTATATGGCACAATATTTTACACAATTAGAAAGGCAAGACGCACCATTCGACAACACACAAACAGTGTGGAGAGTCGTACAAGTAGTTGCAGTAGGAGACGATATAGCTACTGCTGATGGTCCACTAAAAGACAACCCAATGCACGTTGATGGAGAAGCCTGGTGTGTTAACTGGTTTAAAGGTGGAACTTGGAAACAAACATTTCAAAATGGTTTAAGAAAAAAATATGCAGGTGTAGGAAATGTATATGACTACGCTAAAGATAAATTTATGGAGCAACAACCTTTTGCGTCATGGAGTTTAGATGGTAGCGATGACTGGCAAGCACCAGTACCATATCCTACAATTGATACATATATGGACAGTGGAAATGAAAGACCTTACGGCGTTTGGTGGGATGAAGACGATCAAATGTGGAAAGGTGTGGATCACCAAACTCCACAAAATACTTATGAGTGGAATCCTGAAACTCTTGCATGGGGTCCAGCAACACCATAATAATTTTTTATGAAAGTTATCGAGAACGCTCTTAGTAAAGCAGTTCAAGAACAGTTAAAAGATTTCGTGTTATCTAAACTTCCTTGGTATTATTTAAATAATATAACTTTTAAAAACAGCAGATCATTTGCTCCTGCTTTTGGTCACGTATTTGTAGGTGACGGTAAACCCATATCTCAACAAATAAAAATGTTAGATTTATTTGGTCAAGTCATAAAAGGTAAAATTACATCAGCTAGAGCTTTTTTACAGTTACCCTTAAATCAAAATTTAGTAGGAAAGAAAGACCCACTACATACAGACACTGATGATCCACATACAGTTTTTATTTATTATGTATTGGACTCAGATGGAGATACTGTTATCTATAAAAATAAAAAAGAGTGGAAAAGAGTTACTCCTAAGCAAGGTACAATATTAACTTTTGATGGTTCTTTGTGGCATACGGCGGAACAACCTACTAAAGGAACTAGGTGCATTATAAATTTTAATGTTACTTAGCAAAAGTACAATAAAATGGTTTAATATTGTACTACCAAAAAAATAAAAACCCTTATATAAAGGTATATTATGCTACAAAAATTAGGAATTATTCCCGGATATAATAAACAGGTTACGGAATTAGGCGCTGAAGGGCAGTGGTTTGATGGTAACAACGTTAGATTTAGATATGGTTCACCAGAAAAATTAGGTGGCTGGGATCAATTAGGTCAAGATAAACTAACCGGAGCTGGAAGAGCTTTACATCATTGGGATAATAATGCAGGCATTAAGTACGCAGCAATAGGTACAAATAGAATGTTGTATGTATATTCTGGAGATCAGTTTTATGATATTACGCCAATAAGAGTAAGTATAGCAAACGTTAATTTTTCAAGTGCAAGCGGCACTCCAACAGTTACAGTTACATTCTCATCTTCACACGGAATGGAAGAAGATGATGTTATATTATTTGACGGTGTAAGTGGTGTTACTGCAGTAGGTTCTACTTTTAACGATGCTTCTTTTGAAGATAAAAAATTTATGGCAACTTCAGTGCCAACATCTACTACAATTACAATCACAATGCCAAGTAATGAAACAGGAACTCAATTAAGTAATTCCGGAGATGCTACAGGCAAACCTTTTTATCATGTTGGTCCCTCTCAACAATTAGGTGGGTTTGGTTGGGGAACAGCAAACTTTGGTGGAACTGCCTCTGGTATTGCAACCACAACTTTAGCAACTGCTTTGACAGATACAATTACAACTAACATTGTTGTTGCAAACTCAACAGCTTTTCCTGATTCTGGAGAAATTAGAATTGGTACAGAAGATATTAGTTATACAAACAATGACCAGGCAACAGGGACCTTAAGTGGGGGAGCTCGAGGTGTTAACGGTACTACAAAAGCTACACATAGCGGTGGTGCAACTGTAAGTAATATTTCAGCTTTCGTTGCATGGGGTGAGTCTTCTACAGATGATGTAACACTTAACCCTGGTTTATGGGTCTTAGATAATTTTGGTACAAAATTAATTGCACTTATTTATAATGGTGAATGTTTTGAATGGGATGCACAACCAACAAATGCTACTTCAATTAGAGCAACTCTTATTGCAAATGCTCCTACTGCATCTAGACATGTATTAGTATCTACACCAGACAGACACTTAGTATTTTTTGGAACAGAAACAACAGTCGGAAATAAGGCAACACAGGACGATATGTTTATTCGTTTTTCTGACCAAGAAAATATTGATGGGTCTACAGCTTATACAGTTACTGCAGAAAACACAGCAGGTACACAAAGACTTGCTGCAGGTTCTAAAATTATGGGAGCTATAAAAGGTAGAGATGCTATTTATGTATGGACCGACACTTCATTATTTTTAATGAGATTTGTAGGCGCACCTTTTACTTTCTCTTTTGAACAAGCTGGAACTAACTGTGGATTAATTGGTAAAAATGCATGTGTTGAAGTTGATGGTGTTGCTTATTGGATGTCAGAGAATGGTTTCTTTACCTACGATGGTCAATTAAAATCTATGCCATGTCTTGTTGAAGATTACGTTTATGATGATTTAAATAGCACAGCTAGAGATTTAATTAATTGTGGTTTAAATAATTTGTTTACAGAAGTTAATTGGTTTTATTGTAGTAATGGTTCTAATCAAATAGACCGTGCGGTTACATTTAATTATTTAGAGTCAACTAATAAAAGACCTGTATGGACTATAAATTCAATAACGACAGAAACTAATTCATCAGGTGCAAATACAAAAATAGGTTTACCAAGAGCTTCTTGGTCAGACTCAGCTGTATTTAATAAACCTCATGCAAATTATTATGATCCTGATAGCAATGTTTCTTATGATGTAATTGGTAACACTGATGGTTGTACAATTTATTATGAGCATGAAACAGGAACGGATCAAATTGATGCTGGTGGTGTAGTTACACCATTAAAAGGAACAATTACATCAGGTGAATTTGATATCACACAGAAAAGAGCTGCGTCAGGTCAATCAATTGGTATGCCAGACATTAGGGGTGATGGTGAATACATTGCAAAAATTAGCAGAATTATACCAGATTTTTTAGAACAAGTAGGAAATACGAGAGTATCTTTAGTTACTACAGATTACCCGATTAACACTCCGGTAGTAAGACCTTTTGATATAACAACAACTCAAACAAAACAAGACGTCAGAATAAGAGCTAGAGCAATTGCTTTACAAATTTCTAACACAGCTGCCGCACAAAATTGGAAGCTAGGTACATTTAGGTTAGATATAATGCCTGACGGAAGGAGAGGATAATGGTAGCATTTTATAACGCAGCAGATCAGGAACTATATAAAGATTATCAATTTGTTCCTCAAGAAAAATATAGAACAGGATTTACTGCACCAACTACAGAAGAAGAAAAAGTAACAGAAACATCTGGTATACCAGCAACCAATGCTTTTACAAATAGTGATGGAGGCTATAATCCATACATGCCTAACACTAGTTTAAATACTACTTACAGACCTAACTATGATTATAGAAAATCTGTTGACTATAATCCTGAATTATCTGATCTACAAAATCAAAAAATAATGCAGGGTATGTCCAACTTTAAAGGCTATGATTATTACAATAAACCAGATCCTACAGGAGTAGAAAAATTGTTAGGCCAAGCTATAAATTATGTACCATATATAGGTACAATTAAAAGAGGTGCTGAATTTTTAGGTAATGCTCTTCAAGGTGTAATGCCTATAAATCGAAGAGCTATTATGGAAAATGAATTAAGAGGTGGAGGTATTTACACAGATGATATTGGTAGAATTGCAATAGGACAAGGTGGTACTTATAATACACCAGAAGGAATCATGGCTGGTTACAATGCATATCATATGACTGATAAAACTTTTGATAAAAGAACAAATAATATGAGAGAAACATTAACAGATAAATATGGTTTAACTGATCAACAAGTAGATGGATTAATTAGTGGGGAATTAGATGAAGATGATTTTACAGGTAGTCAATATAAACTACCGAGTGGAAAAATATCTAATATATTTAGTAATATAAGAAACATAGAATTATCTAAACAAATGTTTAAAAACAAAAAAGACGAATCAGACAAGATATATGAGTTTGAAAAAAAACGAAAAGAAGAAGAAAAATTAGCTAAGCAAGGTAAAATTAGATTAGGAGATAATTTAGTTCAAGACACAACTTATAAATCTGATCCTGCCCTTAGTAGAGAAGGTAGAGAAAACTACACAGGTAAAGGTATGGCTTTTGAAAAACAAAGTGGAGGAGTTACCGGTAAAGGCACGGCTAACGAAAGAAATTATGGTGGAAGAAAAGATGGTGGTAGAGTTGGGTATAAACATGGAGGACTAGCAAGTATTTTATAATGGCAAAAATTGTACAATCATTAACAAGAGCAAGTAAAGAATACGAGGAAAGAACTTT
>Ga0209535_1001742_pt1 | contig 14510 bp, 20 predicted proteins | sample LinPmetageLP28_FD_184041 | JGI IMG/M metagenome (GOLD analysis project Ga0209535, IMG submission 184041) | Marine viral communities from the Pacific Ocean - LP-28 (SPAdes) (version 2) | ecosystem: Environmental > Aquatic > Marine > Oceanic | place: Pacific Ocean | collected 2009-08-22 | reverse complement strand
AGCATTGAGTTGGGAAGCAGTGGTAGATAAACAACAAAGTATTGAAAGATTTTTTTGATTTTGAGGATTCTTGTATATATGTATATATATACGGATTATTAAATAATAACTATTAACAAATTGGAGACAAAAGGTTATGAATAAAAGTAATTTACTTCGCTTTATAAACAAGTATTCACTTGGTGGCGAAATTAAATCAGTAAAATGGACATCCAACGGACAAAAGTTATCTACACGATTCATTAGTGGAGATAAATCTTTGGTTGGTTCAGTAGTAGTAGACAACTTTAACGATGTAGAGGCATCAGAAGTTGGGGTGTATAATACACCACAATTAGTATCTTTATTATCTATCTTAGGTGAAGATGTAGATTTTGGTTTACAAAAGATGGGTGATAAGTTTGTAAGTGTTGATATGAAAGATTCACAGCATGGTACTAACACAAAGTATATGTTAAGTGATTTATCAGTTATACCAACACCACCAGAACTTAAAAACTTACCATCAACATTCGAATTAGAATTGAAGATTGATAGGTATTTCATTGATACATTTATTAGTGGTAAGGGTGCGTTACCTGATACCGATACATTTACTATTATTGCAAAAGATAATAATGCAAAAGTAGTTATCGGATTCAGTAATGTTGCAACTAATAGGGTAACAATACCAGTTGAGTGTGAAGAGTTTAGTGATACTGAACCTATTTCATTTAACGCAAATATGTTTGCTAATATATTACAAGCAAATAAAGAGTGTGAGAAAGCTGTATTAAAGGTTAGTTCAGATGGATTAGCTACAATCAGTTTTAATATTGATGATTATAAATCAGATTATTTTCTGGTAGCAACACAACAAGTTACATAGGAGTAAATATTGGCTAACAATATACTTGATAAAGCTCAATTGGGGATTCATACTGCAAATGAACGCGGTAAGAATCTTGAAGATAAGGTAGAAGAATACCTTAATGATAAGAAGATACAATACATTTTTACACCTAATAGGGGTATAGATTTTAGAATCAATACTAAGTTTGGTAGGGTGTATATGGATTGTATAAGTACTGGTACTGCTGGAAGTATAGATGAGAAGATAGCAACCAAAATAGATAAGTATGTACGAAAGTATGAACTTGCTGGTGGTTCTATTCATATCTTACATCCATATAGTGGTTTAAGTAAAGAGGTTAAGGAATCTATTCATAGTATGGAACGATTACACGATTGTGAAGTACATATGTTGGATTGGTTTGAGTTTGAAGAGTTGATGAGTGATAATTATATCCCAACACCCAAACAGACTGCTACTAATGGTAGTAATTGGGTACAACCAGACCCCACAGCAATGAGGAAATTTTTTAATTTCACGAAATCATAATGTATTTAGAATATTTTGATAAATTTAAAGGTATGACTCCTTATCTTGAAATAGATGAGAAAGAATGGGAGTATATCAAAGAAACATTCGAAAAGGATGATGTCAAAGAAAGTCTTGCTAAAGTAGCAATGACTTATGAGATTCCCTATGCCACTATTTCAGAGGATGATGCCTACAAAGCTTTAATGAAGTTAAAGGGTATGAGACATAATGAAATTTTGGTAGAGGGAGAGTGGTTTGCTCGTGAGGGAACTGCATACAGATATGGTTTAGAATTTGAGGGTAAACAACAATACTTTAGAAGAATCAATACAGGTAATGCTGCCAGTAATTTCTTCCAACAAGTAAATCGTTGGAGTGTGGATGGAACAATTGCACCAGGTCCAAAGAGAACTTGGGAAACAGAAAAATATATGACATCACTTATGGGTGCTGCATATACTTTGAAGTTACCAAAAATTACTGCGGGTAATCTTAGGATTATGTTAAGTTTGAGAAAGTATATTTGTTCTCAATTTAAACCTAATGTTGCAAAAGTACTCTATGATAAGTTGGGTAGTGAGAACATATTAGATTTCTCTGCAGGTTGGGGAGATAGATTAGCAGGATTCTATGGTAGTGAGAGTGGTAAATATTATCTTGGGATAGACCCACGAAAAGAAAACCATCCACTCTATAGAGAACAAAAAGAGTTCTACGAAAAACACAGAAATATGTTCTTCGAGGTTGATAAAGATTCAGAGTTTTTAGAATCACCAGCAGAAGATGTAGATTTTGAACAATATAAAGATATGTTTGATACTGTCTTTACATCACCACCATATTTTGGAGTTGAGAGATATAGTTATGATGATACTCAAAGTTGGGTAAGATACAAAACTATTGATGAGTGGAATGATAAATTTTTACAGACAACTATTAAAAAATTATGGGGTTCTATCAAAAGTGGTGGATATTTATTAGTGAATATAAGTGATGTTTATGCGAGTAGTGGAGCAAAACAAAAGAAGATGGGTACTAATGGTAAGTATTGGTTGGAGATTTGTAATCCTATGAATGATTTTGTATCAACATTTACTGATTCAGAATATCAAGGTTGTATTGGAATGGAAATGGCAAAAAGACCAAATAGTGGTGGTGCAGGAACTGCAGCAGAAGATAGATTCAAAGATGAGACGAGGGAACTGGCGGAAAAGACAAAAGATAAAACTTTTTGTGAACCGATTTGGATATGGAAAAAACTTTAATAGAAAAAAGATTATTTAGTAAAGAAGAATGTGAAAAAATAAAATCATATGCTAGATTAAAAGTTAGAGTAGTTGATGTCTACCACAACGAATATGAAAAAGTTGGTAGTAAAATGTTATCAGATGCTTTGCCTTGGGGTAATTCACCTTATGATATATCTTGGGTTTATGATAGGATTAAAGATTGGACAAATACTTTAGATTTAAACATTGATAATCTTGGTTACTCAATGATAATATGTCACTATAGTAAAGGTTGTTATTTTAAACCACATATAGATGATGTTATGACAGGTACTGATGGTGAAATTCTAAGGAAGAGATGTTTTACGATTGGTATTCAATTATCTGATAAAGAGTATGGTGAATATGAGGGTGGAGAATTACAATTTGAAACTAACGATGGTGTTAGAACAATGAAACAAGATGCTGGGTATGTTTGGATAGCAGATAAACATTTACATTGGGTAAATGAAATTACATCTGGTATTCGATGGAGTGTTCAGATATTTTTAGAAGAAGATGCAATAAAGGAATAGTATGGAAGAAATTAAAAATACCTTATGGGTAGAAAAGTATCGGCCGCAATCGCTTGAAACTTACATTGGGAATGAACATCTCAAGAGTAAAGTAAAGGTGTATTTGGAGAGTGGGGATTTACCACATTTATTATTATATGGACGTGCAGGTACAGGTAAAACCACTCTCGCTAAATTACTCGTTAATAATATAGATTGTGATTATTTATATATTAATGCATCTGATGAGAATAGTGTAGATGTAGTTCGTGATAAAGTAAAGAACTTCGCATCAACACTTGGATTTTCAGAGATGAAGATTATAATATTAGATGAGTGTGATTACATTACACCAAATGCACAAGCAGCATTAAGAAATCTAATGGAAACATTTTCAAAACATTGTAGGTTTATCCTAACTTGTAATTATGTTGAAAGAATAATTGACCCAATCCAATCAAGATGTCAATCCTTTCAGATTATACCACCCGATAGAAAACAAGTCGCGATGCATATGTCGAAAATCTTACAGAAAGAATCGGTAGATGCAAAAGTAGATGATATCGTAACGATAGTGAATGGTGGTTATCCCGATATCAGAAGAGTAATCAATGCTGCTCAGAGACAGGTAGTAAAAGAGAAACTCGTTATAGATGAAGCGATGAGTACACAAAACGATTACAAGTTAGAAGTTTTAGAAATCTTGAAAACTCAAGATAAGAAGAATGCATTCAAGAACATTCGACAATTATTAGCAGATTCCAAAGTTACAGACTTTAGTGATATGTTTAGGTTGTTGTTTGATACAGTCGATGATTGGGGTAGAGGACATGTCGCAGAATGTATTTTAGTATTAAGTCAATATCAACAAAGTGATGCAGTAGTAGTGGATAAAGAAATAAATGCTATGGCAATGTTTGTTGAGATAATAGGAAAAGTAAAATGAATATGAAAGCACAAAAACCGATAAATAAACCACAACAAAAATTAGATTTAAGTAAAGCAGATACATTAAATTGTAAAGCATGTGGTAATTATTTATTTATCACATCAACGATTATAAAAAAGATATCAGCAATTATGTCACCAAATGGACAAGAGGGATTAATTCCAATTGAAGTATTTAGTTGTGGTAATTGTGGTCAAGTACCAACAGAGATGTTAAAGGGTACAGGTTTAGACACACCTTAACGATGTTATTTAACATCAATAGGGAAGATGCGGAAGTATCTGATTTATGTCCATCATTTGATTATGATGAGTGTACCTTATATAATTTACAATATGAGATAGACTACTTTAATTCAATAATTAAGTGGGATGATATGTGGGATTTACCTAAAGCAAAAATCAGATTAGACAATGGTTGGAAGTTTGTAGTATTTAATCCACAACAAATGATACAAGGTTGGGGTTGGTTAAATACAGAAACAAAGGAAATATGTAACATCTATGTAAATCCTAAATATAGAAATAAAGGTATAGGTGGTGAGATTGTTAATTCACTACATAGATATTGCCAAGATTGGGATTCTTGGTGGGCACAATCAGATAGTTGGAATAAATCAGCACAGAAGATGTTCCTAAATAGTAACTATAATGTAAAAATATGATATTTATATATGAATAAAAGTATCATTAGGAGAAGTTAATGAGTATAGTAAATTATACACAAAAATCAGATGTAAACGCTAAAGTAAAAGAAATTAGTGATTACATAACAGGTAGTGCAGGAGATTGGCCAAATCATAGTTATTCAGCATTTATTGGTGCATATGATTTTACTATTGAGAGTGGTAGTAATGATACAAAAATATTTGAGTTTAATACAAATCCAAGTGTACAGATACCTTTATCAGTACAAGGTTCGGATTTCTTTGATAGAATTGCACAATATGCTGTTACACAAAGTTATAGTAGTGTAAATATTTATGGTTCTACTTGGGCAGATATGCAAAATCCAAGACAAACTAAACTTTCAAGTATATCCGCAAGTTTCGCTAATCATAACATAAGTTCTTCTTTTGTTTATGAGAGTTCAGCACCATATGTTAATTCTCGGGTAGAGGCATCTTCAAGTAAATTTCATCTTTTCGTTGATACACCAAATGGTTACGGAGCAGATGATACATTATATACAATGGCTACTGGTTCTATGGATAAAACTAAATTTAGAACTATACTTCAGAGTGCAAATGTTGGTGAGACATTTATAGATAATTTTGTTTCATCATCAGTTACAGCCAATACTGGAATAGGAACTTGGCCAGATTTTGTTTTAAAATCTAAAACTGAAGATGGTTCATTATTAGTTAGTCCATTCAATATAAGTTTTGACTCGTATGTAAGTAATGCAGAACAAAGGAATATATACTCATCTACCTATACAGATGCGGATGGAGTTGAACAAACTTGGGAATCAAATTCGGATTATAAAGAGAGTATGACATATTGGTATGATATCGAGACGAGTACTGGTATATCTACTTATCCAGAAAAATTTATTCCATCTTCTGGTAGTTTAGATGGTAATGGAAATAAATACTTAGGGACTGGTAGAGCATATATATTATTCACACCACAACATACAGAAGTATTGTGTTCTTATTATAGTCCACAATACATACAAATAAATCCACCTACAGGTGTAAGTTCATCTATAGATAATGATTGGTATAAGTGGAAACTACTTGCAAATAGAGGTACTACAACACCGAGTGGAAGTTTAATTCGTATGTATGATGGTAGTACTAAACAAATACAAGATGTAGAAGTTGGTGATGTGGTTAAATCATATCAACCAGTTGGAATGAGTTTAAGTGACCACGATTTTGCAGCATATTCATCAACAGATTTAACCAATAGTGTTTCGAGTGGTTCAGTTGTACTTGAGGTATCTTCTAATGTACAACCAGAACATTATATAATAAATGATACTTATAAGTTTGGTTGGATGGGGATGATATTTGTAAAACGAGCAGGCGAGTATAAGTTCCTTAGAGGATTTGAAATTGAAGTTGGTGATGAACTAATGGATAAGGATGGTAACCTTGTTGAAGTAACATCAACAGTCGAAGTAACTACCGATGAAACTTTCTATTCATTAGATGTAGAGGATATTGATACTTATTTTTCAAGTGATATATTAGTTCATAACTTACCACCAAAAGGACCTTAAAGAGTAAGTATGAAAAAAAATAATGGTTTTAAGTATTATATTGAAAAGGAAAACTTTCTAAGTGATTCAGAAATAGATTTTATTAAAAATAAAAGTTTTGGTGAATCTCAACACACAATCAATACCAATGGTAGTAGAGCTGAACTTGTTGGTTTGGGTGGTAGTGAGGTTAGAGATTACAGAAAAGCAACAGAGTTCCAAATAGAAAGTAGTAAAATTACTGATAAAATATTAAATCTCACTAAGGTTGCTAATAAACTACATTTCAATTACGATATTGATTGGGATTCTTACGAGAATTTTAAACTATTAAAATATGTAAAGGGTGATGGGTATGGATGGCATCCAGATTTTGGTAAAGGTGATGAATCAACGAGAAAATTAAGTGTTATAGTTCAATTATCAGATGGTGATGATTATGATGGTGGAGATTTAGAGTTTGCATTAACAACCAAAGATAGTGATAGTTTTGTTAAGGGTACAAGAAAAAAGGGGAGTGTAATTATTTTTAATCCATTAGTAATACATAGAATTACACCATTACTTTCTGGCTCAAGATATTCCATCGTTGGTTGGTTACACGGAGATACTTTTAGGTGAAAGAAAACAATGATTTTAAATGGTTTATACATTTACCATTTCTTAGTGTAGAACAATGTAATGATTTAGTAAAAAAAGTTAAGGGTGAAGATAGTTGGGTTCAAGGTGGAACATATAATCCACAAGAAGAAGAGCCTACAAAAGTTAATCCATCTCACCATCGTGATTGTAATGAAATATATTTATTACCAGAATTAAATAGTAATATAAAGAATGATTATAGTTGGTTGGTAGATAAACTAAATACTATAGTAAAGATTACAAATGATAGGGTTTGGAAATTCGATATTGAACGAAATCAAGGGGATTTTAGAACTATTGAATATCAAAAGGGAGACCATTTCAATTGGCATTCGGGTACAGATGCTGGAATACTATCATTAAACAAAATAACTTGCTTGATTCAAATATCCGACCCAAAAGATTTTGATGGTGGTGATTTACATTTTGCATTTAGTAATGAAAAAGAAGATTTTTTTAAATGTCCATATAAACAAGGATATTTATTTATGTTCCCATCGTTTACGAACCATATGGTTACACCACTTAAAAGTGGAGAAAGATTTATAATGAGAGAAACCTACATAGGAGAACCACTAAGATGAAAAAGAATGAAAACTTTCAATGGTATATGACAAAACCAAACTTCTTTACACCAGAAGAATGTGATGAGTTTATTGAAAGGGTTAAAAGTACGGAAAAGGGTGAAACAGGTTGTATAGAACCACATATGGGTTCAGACCATAATTTAGAATTTAGAAGTGTTAAAGAATGGTATTTACATAAAGATATGAGAGATTATGCAAAGGGTGATTATTCAGACATACAACAGAAATTATTTTTATCTGCAAAAGTAATGAATCAGTTATCTTGGAACTTTAATATTCAAGAAGTAGAAAACAATATAAAAATGATTCAGTATAATGGAGAGACTGAAGATTTTTATACTTGGCATTCAGATTTTAATGCAGGCCAAAGTTCTCTAAGAAAGTTAGCGTGTATTGTACAATTAACAGACCCAAGTGAATATGAGGGTGGTAAAACACAATTTGCTATACAAGACCCACATTCTATGGAGTATTATACAATTCCACAAGAAAAGGGAACTTTAATTGTATTCTCACCAATATTTTTTCATAGAGTAACTCCAGTTACAAAGGGAATACGACATTGTATTCAAGAATTTATAATAGGTGATACCTTTGTATAAACCAATAGAACAGAACTTTACACCTAATCCAAATTTTAGATGGTGGGTGGATAGAAAAAACTTTATTACTCAAGAAGAGTGTGATGAGTTTATAACGCGAATTGATAAAGATTGTGTGAAGAAACAAAAGGATGTTTACTATGGTGCAGATTCTAATCCTAAGTATAAAAAAGACCCTGCAGTTTGTAACTTAAATGTTGCACTCTATACGGATGAGGAAATATTAACAAAATATTGGAACGCATTTAAACTAGCAAATCAACTTTATTATAAATTTGATATCGGTGGGATTCATAGAAATGAATATACTGGTCATAAATATGAAGTTGGAGATTGGTACACACCACACGCAGATTTTCATCCATCAGATGATTTTAGTATAGTTAAAATGACTGCAGTATTATTTTTAAATAATGAATATGAGGGTGGAGATTTTATATTATTTGATGATACTATAATTGAACCAGAACCAGGTAGATTGATTATATTTCCATCATTTGCAGGACACCAAGTTACACCAGTCACTAAAGGTGTAAGGTACACAAGTGTTTGTTGGGTTGCAGGAAACACTTTTAAATAAATTAAATTTTAGAGATTATATTCTCTATTTATATATATCAAAAGGTTATTATGGCAAAAACAAAATCGTTATTCGACCACATAAAACAAATTACTAATGTTCAAAATACTATGTATTGGGACTCCTTATCAGATGCTGATAAAAAAACTTGGAGTAACTATATGGTACATAGATTTCTTAGTATGAAATCTGAATGGTTAGAGGTTGTAAATGAAATACAAAAGTATTGGGAATTAAAACCAAAGAATTTGTATCAGTTTTATGTTGACATAATACCAAGAGGTAGAACATTTCTTAGATATACAAAATCAAAGAAGAAATCAAAAGTTGAAAAATGGGCTATGGAACATTTAGTGGATTACTTTGAATGTAGTACACGAGAAGTTGAGCAACATTTGAATATATTAACAAAAGAACAAGTTACATCAATCATAATGAAATATGGTGTATCAGACAAAGAACTAAAAAAAATATGGAGCAAGTAATGGCAGAACAAGGTTATAAGAAAGAAGAACAATTCGCAATGTCAGAGATGGAGTGGGGTGTAAATTCATATACGAACACTACCTATATGAATTTTGAATTTGACATTGATAGTTTATATAGTACAATAGTTAAATTGGACTACCTACAGAGGGTAAATCCACATTTAGATGCGATAAATCTTAATATCGCTTCTTATGGTGGAGATGTTTATGCTATGTTAGGTTTGATAGATTATATCCAAAATTTAGATATTAAAGTGAATACACATTGTGTTGGAACTTGTATGAGTGCTGCAGCAGTATTATTAGCGTGTGGTACTGGTAAGAGAACAATGACAAAACACTCGACTGTGATGGTACACGAGGGTTCTGCAGTAGAGGTTGGTAAATCTACTGATGTTATGAGAGGTGTTGACCATTTAAAAGTATTAGCAAAAGATATTAATCAGTTACTCGCGGAAGTAACTAATAAGGATGTAAAGTTTTGGAAGAGAATGAATAGAAACGACACATACTTAGATGCCACACAATGTTTAGAGTATGGTATCATCGATAAAATTATTTAAAAAAGTACTTGACTCTTATACGAAAAATGTCGTATATTCAAGTATGAAATCGGAGTAAAATATGAGTGAAACCTATAATATAAAAGATAAACCTACTAAGATTGTAGATGCAAAAAGTGCAGATATTATTGCACAGATGGAAAAAGAATGGCCAGAGATGACTACAGAGTTTAGGCGATTACAGAGAGAACAATATGAATTGTTCCTACACAAACAACACGATTATGGCCCAGGTAATATATCAGTTGGTTCACCACTATTAACAGAAGAGGATGTAAAATTATCCCTTACTGGTTTGTGGTTTAGAATGAATGATAAAATACAGAGATTAAAAACTCTATTGATGAGTGGTAAGGCAAATGCCGTAAGGGATGAACCAATGGAAGATGCATTCTTGGATGTATCTAATTATGGTATAATGGCAACGATTGTTAAAAATGGAAAATGGGGTAGATAGTGTATAAATACGAATGTACTGCTGGAGTATATGAATCAGATACTTTATTTGGTTTATTGTGGGAGATGTTTACACATAGATTGTGGCATCTAAAAACGCACGGCAGGTGGATGGATTAATGGCAAGAATTAGTTATAGTCAATTTTCACAATGGGATAAATGCCCACAAATGTGGAAACTTAATTATGTAGATAAACTCGGTACATTCGAGGGTAATATCTACACGGTCTTTGGAACTGCGGTTCACGAAACAATCCAAGCATACTTAGTTTGTTATTACGAGAAAACCATAAAGAAAGCAGATTCACTTCCATTAAGAGAGATTTTATTATATAGAATGGAAGAGAACTACAAGAAAGCAGTTGCTTCATCAAAAAATGAATTACCAATAACCTTACCAGAGATGAAAGAGTTTTATCAAGATGGTTTAAATATTATTAGTGAGTTCTTGAAATTAAAAAATAGACACTTTCCTAAAAAAGACCACGAACTACTTGGTATAGAATTAGATTTAAATTTTGATTTACCAAATTCAATTAAGTTCATTGGTTATATGGATGTAGTTATTCACGATAAACGAAGAGGTAGAGTTAAGATTATAGATATCAAAACATCTACTATGGGTTGGAACAAATGGCAAAAGGCTGATAAGAACAAAACTAATCAGTTATTATTATACAAACATTTCTTTGCAAAACAACGAGATATTTCAATCGATAAAATAGATATTGAATATTTAATATTGAAGAGAAAATTGTATGAGAACTTACAATATCCACAAAAGAGAATCCAAACATTTTCACCTGCTAGTGGAACGCCAAGTGTAAATAGGGTTATGAAGAGATTACAAGAGTTTATGGATGATTGTTTTGATTCAGATGGTAAACAAGTACTGAAAGAATATACAAAGATTGCATCAGCAAAAAATTGTAAATATTGTGAGTTCAAAAATAAACCAGATTTATGTGATAGGAATAAAAACTAATGATTAATCCAAATATAAGATTGTACTTACCAGATGTTATTAATGGTGGTTATACCGAACAGATTATAAAAATGTTGACTGATATTTCAAATGATGTTCGTAGTGCAAGATTATATTTTTGGTATCACGAACCAGATTTAAAAGCAAAACAAGTAAAAGATTTTCTTGATAGTTGGGAGAGTGAAGAGCACACAAATTTTAAAACTATTATCAGACCATACTATTTTGATACACAAAATGATTTTATATGGTATGATGTAATGTCATACAAAATGGTGGATTCCCTTACACCAGATGCAACGGGTATTAAGAATCAATATACAAGATTCTCGTGGAGATATGTAGAACCAAAAGATATTATAGAGGGATTAGAAGAATTTAAAGTTATATATGAGTTCGTTACAAATGATAAACCAATCAAAAAACAAAAAAGAAATGACGGTGAAGATAGCAATCATCGGAAGTCGGAGTTACACAAATAACAGAAAAGTTCAAAAATTTATTTGGGAACTAAAAGAAAAGTTTCAAGATAGATTAGAGATAATAAGTGGTGGAGCAAAAGATGGAGCAGATAAATACGCTAAGAAGTTTGCTTTAGATTTTGATGTTAAATATTCCGAGTTCCCTGCATATCACGAACCACACAACATGCATTGTGTTATGGAATCATTTAGGTATGGTAAACAATATAATGTTGGACACTACCATAGAAGAAACAAGGATTTAGTAGAATATAGTGATAAGGTTGTTGCATTTTGTACCGATGGTAAGATAACAAATGGTACTTTATCAGCATTAACTTATTCACATAAAATAGAAAAAAAATACATTATTATTGATTAAGTATATATTTATATATATGTATATAATGATTGAGGATATATTATGAAAGAGATTAAGTTAACTTCGGTAAAAGTAATATCGGAGTTATATAGTAAATTTAAGAGTGAGACAATTGAGTCGGAGTTCTCACTACAAAAGTTGGTAAACAGAACGCTGAATAAGTTTGTTTATGATGAGGAGTTTCGAAAAGAAATTCTTGAGCACGATAAGTTAACACAGAGTGGAAGTAAATTTTAATTTAAATAATAAGGGTTATAAATGGATATTAAATTACCAAAATTAAAGTCAGTAAAAGAAGTACAAGCTCGTAAGAAGAAAAAGATTCTTTTACTATCAGATGACCTTCGTATGTCAAGTGGGGTTGGTACGATGTCAAGAGAATTTGTATTAGGTACAATTGATAAATACGATTGGGTTCAGATTGGTGGAGCAATAGAACATCCAGACAAAGGTAAAGTGGTTGATATGCACGATGCTGTGTTGGAAGAGACTGGTGTGAAAGATGGATATTTAAAAGTTTATCCAATTGATGGTTATGGTAATCCAGATATTTTAAAAGAGATTATGGAACTTGAGAAACCTGATGCTATTCTTCACTACACAGACCCAAGATTTTGGGGATGGTTATACCATATGGAACACGAATTGAGACAGAACATTCCTATATTCTATTATAATATTTGGGATGATTTACCTGCACCACATTATAATGAGTTCTTTTATGAGAGTTGTGATTTGATTATGAATATTTCCAAGCAGACTGTTGGATTAGTTAATGAGGTTGCAAAGAAGAAACCAAGAACAGATTGGGATTCTACTTATTTACCACACGGAATTAATGAAATGCAATTCTATCCAATTAAGGATGAAGCAGAACTATTAGAGATGAGAAAGTTTAAGAATGAGTTATTGGGTAACAGACCACATAACTTCACACTATTATATGTGAATAGAAATATTCGTAGAAAAATGATGGGTGATTGTATTCTGGCTTTTCAACAATTTGTAAGTTCTATTCCAAAAGAAGATAGGGATAAGGTTACATATGTAATGCATACACAACCAGTTGATGGAAATGGAACTGATTTACCAGCATTAATTAATGCTATTGCACCTGAAATAAATGTGGTGTTTAGTGATAAGAAACTTGATAATAAACAAATGAATTTCTTATACAATATTGCAGATGTTACAATGAACCTTGCATCCAACGAGGGTTTTGGATTAGGTACTTGTGAATCATTAATGGCTGGAACACCAATTATTGTTAATGTTACGGGTGGATTACAAGACCAAGTAGGATTTAAAATTAATGATAAGTTCTTAACTTCAGATGATTATAAGGAATTACTATCATTACACGATTGGAAGAAGTGGGAACATAACTCAGAATTAACTTGGGGTGAATGGTGTAAACCAGTCTGGCCTAAGACTCGTTCTTTAATGGGTTCAGTACCAACACCATATATCTTTGATGATAGATGTGATTGGCAAGATGCTGGAGATAAGATTAGAGAGTGGTACGAGATGGGTAAGGAAGCAAGAGATGAGTGTGGGTTCAAAGGACACGAATGGGTTTGTGGGGATGAATCTATGATGAGTGCACGATGGATGTGTAAGAATTTCATAGACCATATGGAAACTGCATTTGAGAAATGGACACCAAGAAAAAAAGTTAACACATATAAGGCATAAGATATGAAACCATTAATATTAGTAACAGCACCAGTCAAAACTCGTAGTGGATATGGTAATCACTCACGAGATATTTGTTCTGCGTTGATTGAATCAGATAAATACGATATACAAATAAATTCAGTTAGATGGGGAAATACACCGATGACTGCATTGGAAGATGGTAATCCACAACACGATAAAATTAAATCACATTTACTCTCAAGTCCAAATATGGAAAAGCAACCTGATGTACATTTACATATAGTTATTCCAAGTGAGTTTCAACCAATAGGTAGAAAAAATATTGGTATGACAGCAGGAATGGAATCTACTATACCGATACCAAGTTGGGTAGAGGGTGTAAATAGAATGGATACCACAATATACACTTCAGAGTTTTCTAAAGATGTATTTGAAAATGCAGAATTTAATATTGAGGGTAAAGATGGACGACCAAATCAAACATTGAAAACACAAAAACCATCAGAGGTTTTATTTGAGGGTGTGGATACAAATGTGTATAAAGAAACTAAATTGATGGGTAAGACCCTTAAAGATGCATTTAAACCTATTACAGAAGATTTTTGTTATCTATTCACTGGTCATTGGTTAAGTGGAACTATTGGACAGGATAGAAAAGATGTTGGTATGTTGATTAAAGTATTCTTAGAAACATTTAAAAATACAAGAAACCAACCTGCATTATTATTAAAAACAAGTGGTGCAGATTTTTCTATATTAGATAGAGAAGATATTTTGAAGAAAATTCAATATATCAAAAAA
>Ga0209535_1001741_pt1 | contig 14514 bp, 19 predicted proteins | sample LinPmetageLP28_FD_184041 | JGI IMG/M metagenome (GOLD analysis project Ga0209535, IMG submission 184041) | Marine viral communities from the Pacific Ocean - LP-28 (SPAdes) (version 2) | ecosystem: Environmental > Aquatic > Marine > Oceanic | place: Pacific Ocean | collected 2009-08-22 | reverse complement strand
TTATGACAAGGTTACAAGAGTTTATAGACGAGTGTTATGATGACAAGGGTAAAATCATCGCACACGAATATGAAAAATGTGAAAAGCACAAGAAGTGTAGAAGTTGTAAGGACTTATAGGAGAATGAGATGATAGTGCCAGTATTAAGATTAAAGTTGTCAGATTTTTTAGGAACAGACTTTGAAAAAGGGGTTCTTGATAAACTGAGTGAAATAAATAAGATAGAACATTTTCCACCATTTGAAATATACTTATGGTATGATAGGGATAATGATAAAGTTGACTTAAGTCGTTTAAAAGACTTCATTGTCGATTGGGAAAGTAAAGGAGACTTTAAAAGCAAGACTATTATTGTTCCTGAATTCTTTGACAGACCAGTGGATTTTATTTGGTTTGATATATTACCAAATGAAGTATCTAATAACAATTCTATACAATATTCAAGATTCAGGTGGAATTACTCAGACCCAAAGACTGGCATTTTACAAGGATTAGACGAATATATAAAAACATTTGAATTTACAATCGTAGATAGATTACCAAGAAAACAAAAAAGAAACGACTATGAAAATAGCAATCATAGGAAGTAGAACTTATACGAATAAGAAAAAGATTCAAGACTTTTTGTTCAGATTAAAAATGGAACATAAAGATATGGAAATCGTTAGTGGTGGCGCCAAAGATGGGGCAGATAAATACGCTAAGAGATTTGCATTGGAATTTGGACTAAAGTATTCAGAATTCCCACCACAACATCAAACTCACAATCAACATTGTGTAATAGAAGCTTATAATTATGGCAAACCTTACAATGTTGGTTATTACCACAAAAGAAATAAAGATTTAGTCAAATATAGTGATAAGATTGTGGCATTTTGTAAAGAAGGGGAAATCACAAACGGAACAAAATCAGCATTAGAATATTGTAAAAAAAATAATAAAAAATTCGTTATTTTAAGTTAAAGTTGATATTTATATATACATATATACAAGGACAATATGAAAGAAGAAAAATTAACATCAGTAAAAGTCATTGACGAACTCTACAAGAAATTTAGAGAGAAGTCTATTCGTGACGACTTTTCATTACAAAAATTAGTAAATCGTAGTTTAGACTTATTTGTTCACGATGAGGAATTCGCAAAAACTATCGTTGAATATGAAAATTTAGAAGAGAGTGGTTCAAAATACTAACAAATAAAAAAGGGTTGTATGTCAGAATTAAAGTTACCAAAATTAAAAAAAGTAGAAGATATTGAAGTAAAGCAAAGTAATAAGAAAAAGATTTTATTACTATCAGATGACTTGAGAATGTCAAGTGGTGTTGGAACAATGTCAAGAGAAATTGTTATGGGGACACTAAACGAATTTGATTGGGTTCAAGTCGCAGGAGCTATTAAACATCCTGATAATGGTAAGATTGTAGATATGAATCAAACCGTGAGAGAACAAACAGGAATAGATGACGCTAATCTTAAGTTATACCCAATTGATGGATATGGAAATCCAGAATTATTAAGAAGTTTAATATCAGTAGAAAAGCCAGACGCAATCCTACACTATACAGACCCAAGATTTTGGGGTTGGTTGTATGATATGGAACACGAAGTAAGACAAAATATTCCTATTTTTTATTACAACATTTGGGATGACTTACCTTATCCGAGATGGAACGAACCATTTTATGAAAGTTGTGATTTGATTATGAATATTTCAAAGCAAACACATAACATTGTTCAAAATGTTTGTCAAGATAAACCAAGAACAGATTGGGATTCAACATATGTCCCACACGGAATCAACGAAAAGAATTTTTATCCAGTTAAAAATGAAAAAGAAAGATTGGAAATGAACAAGATGAAATCAGAATTGTTTCAAGGTAAAGATATAGAGTTTTGTTTATTTTATAATAATAGGAATATCAGAAGAAAGATGACTTCAGATACTATTATGGCCTTCAAAGAATTCGCTTATTCATTACCAAAAGAAAAAAGAGACAAGGTCGCTTATGTCCTACATACACAACCAATAGACCCAAATGGAACTAATTTACCAGCAGTTGTAGAGGAGTTGTGTCCTGACTTAAATATAATATTTTCAACTGAAAAACTTAGTGATAAACATTTGAACTTCTTATACAATATAGTAGATGTGACAATTAATATAGCGTCCAACGAGGGATTCGGATTAGGAACTTGTGAATCATTAATGTGTGGAACACCAATCATTGTTAATGTTACGGGTGGACTACAAGACCAATGTGGATTTAACTTAAAAGATAAACACATTACCTATCAAGATTATGGGAAGATTGAATCTCTACACAATTGGAGAGATTGGGAACACAATGAAGATTTAACTCACGGAGAGTGGGTAAAGCCAGTATGGCCAAGAACTCGCTCAATGCAAGGTTCACCACCAACACCTTACATTATGGATGATAGAACAGATTGGGTTGATGTATCGAAGAAAATTAAAGAGTGGTATGAAATGTCAGAGGAAGATAGAGATGAGTGTGGGTTCAAAGGACACGAATGGGTTTGTGGAGATGAATCTATGATGAGTGCACGATGGATGGCTAAGAACTTTGAAGACCATATGAATACTGCATTTGATAAGTGGAAACAAAGAAAACCATATGAGGTATACAAAGTATGAAACCAACAATATTAGTAACAGCGCCAGTAACAACGAGAAGTGGATATGGAAATCACTCAAGAGATATTTGTAGAGCATTAATCGAATCAGATAAGTATGATGTAAAAATTAATCCTTGTCGCTGGGGAACAACACCGATGAATGCATTAGAAGAAGGTAATCCACATCATCAAGAAATAAATAAAAGATTATTAAATACACCAAATTTACCAGAACAACCTGATATACATATACACATTGTTATACCTAACGAGTTTCAACCAATAGGTAAAAAGAATATTGGTATCACGGCAGGTATCGAACATACACTACCACCAGCGGATTGGATTATGGGTGTTAATCGTATGGACTTAACGATATGCACTTCAGAATTTTCAAAGGCAGGATTTAAAAATACTACATATGACCAAGTCGATTCTAATACACAAAAGGTGATGGGAGTTGTAAAGGCTCAAAAACCACTCGAGGTATTATTTGAAGGAGCAGACCCTGAAATATATAAAGAAACTAAAGAATTTTCTCAACAATTAGTAAATGAATTTGCACAAATTGAAGAGGACTTTTGTTTTCTATTTGTAGGACATTGGTTAAGTGGAAATCTTGGTGAAGATAGAAAAGATGTTGGTATGATGTTAAAAGTTTTTTATGAAGTATTTAAAAATAAAAAAAATCCACCAGCATTAATTATGAAAACAAGTAGTGCAGGATTTTCAGTAGGTGATAGAAGAACAATGTTAGAGAGAATCAATACAATTAAAAATTCTATCAAAGCAGATACTCTACCAAATGTGTATTTATTACACGGAGACTTATCTGATGAGGAAATGAATGATATGTATAATTATCCAAAAGTAAAGGCACATTTATCTTTTACTCACGGAGAAGGATTTGGTAGACCATTGTTAGAAGCATCATTTAGTGGTAAACCAATCATAGCACCAGTCGCTACAGGTCAAGCAGATTTCTTGGATAAAGATTATTGTGTTGAGATACCACACGCAATGACAAAAGTTCCTAAAAGTGCATTTCCAAAAGAGTTCCAAAATTCAGAAGCAGAGTGGGCTACCGTAAATTATGGTATAGCTTCTAAAATTATAAGAGACGTGTTTGAAAATTATAGTAAATATCAATTAAAGGGTAAAAAGCAAATGATTGTAAATACCGATGCATTCTCTCACGAAGCTATGAAAGAAAAATTAGAGAGTATTGTTGATAAAATATTAGAGTCAATTCCACAAAAAGTTCAATTGACCTTACCAAAATTGGGTCACGACAACGCATTAAGTAGGATTGGTAAAAAGAAAAAAACTGAAAAGGTAGATGAAATAAAACTACCAAAACTAAAAAAGGGATAGTATGGCAGAAATAAAAATAACTTGTCCTAATTGTTTTAATGATAAACAATGTTTTGAAGACAAATTGGAAATAGAAGATTTCAGTTCTTATATGTGCTTTAATTGTGGTTTTACAAGTAATTCACTATACAAAAATGATTCCGATAGTTTGAAGAAAGTTCAAGAATCATCAACTGAATTGATGAATGAAATCAGTATGTATGATTATGATAGAAAGATACATTGGTTTCCTTCTATTCTGAATATGGGTAAATTAGGAATTATATATCCCGAGGGAATAAAAGATAATTGGATATGGAAACTTGCAGAGGTTCGTAAGTTATCACCAAGTGAAAGAAAAGACCCACAATATAAAGGGCATGAACACACATTAGATATGGAAAATGCAAAAGAATACGGACAATATGAATTCTTAGACGCTTGTAAAGAAATGGGAATCATTAAAGATTTAAATATATGAAAAATATAGCTTGGACAAATATACAATCAGGACAAATAGTTTCATTTTTATACAGAAGTGTAAACTCGTCCAAGACTGAAAAGAGAACAGTTTTATGTATAGACCCATCATACTCGTATAGAAAAAAATCTACTGGCAGAAGTGTTAAGTTATTTGTAGGAATACAATTAGAAACAACTTTAAGGGGCCCAATCAATTCAGCAAAATTAGATAAAGTAATTAGACTACTTGGTGGTGTTGGACTTGATAGTGGAGCAGTTGAGGTAGGAAACTTTTCTGATAGAATGTCAGATACCGATACCGAAAATCTATTGGAAAGAGTAAAGGGATTGAAAAGGTTTATACAAAAAAATGATGTATTTAGAACTTATTTTTTAAGGGAATGTAGAAAGAGAAGAGTATTTTTAATAGACGATTATCAAAGACTACCAAAAAAGCACACAGACAAAATAATACTTGAACAAAATTTGGAGAAATTAATAAATGAATCTTAAAATTAGTTACGGAATTACGGTTTACAATGAACACATAGAATTAGATGATTTACTACATCACTTATCTAAACACATTAGAAAAGAAGATGAAGTAGTAGTTACACAAGATATATCAAAAGTCGGTAGTAAAAATATCCAACAAGATGAGTTTTACAAACTTGAAAAGATATTTGAAAAATATGAGTATCACGATTACTTTGAACCAAACCAATTAAAAGTAAATACATTCCATTTTGAAAAAGATTTCTCAGCACTTAAAAATTATACAAAATCACAATGTTCAGGTGATTATATATTTCATATTGACGCAGACGAAATACCAAATGAAACATTGATAAAACAACTACCAACAATATTAGAAATCAATGAAGCAGAATTAGTATGGGTTCCAAGAATTAATATCGTCAATGGTATTACAGATTGGCATATGAAACATTGGGGTTGGAGACAGACTGAAGAAGGTTGGATAAACTTTCCAGACTATCAAGCAAGAATATTTAGAAATACAAACCATATTAAATGGGTGAAACCAGTTCACGAGGTGATAGAGGGAGCACAAACATACGCTCACTTACCACCACACGAGGAATTGACTTTAAAGCACGAGAAAGATATCGTGAGACAAGAAGTTCAAAACAAACTATATGAGGACATAATATAATTAAGAAGTTAACAGCGAATCTTGAATCTCTAAAGAAAGTTGGTGTCATAGGTATAAAGCAATCTTTTGAAGACGAAGGAGTCTTAGACAAAGATTTAGTTACAATCAGTCAATTATGCAAATTAACAGAATTAGAGTTAAGTGTTAAGATTGGTGGTTGTGAAGCCATATCTGATATTTATAGATGTGTAGATTTAGATGTAAATTCTATTGTAGCACCTATGATAGAATCAACATTTGGATTGCAGAAGTTCACAGAATCAATAACAAACAATCTTAATCAACATAGTAAGTCTAATACAAAGTATTTTATTAATGTAGAAAGTAGACAAGCATTTGAAAATATTAATTCTATATTAGAATCACCTTCATCTAAAACACTCAATGGTATAGTTATAGGTCGCTCTGATTTGACAAAGTCATATGGCTATGGAAAACAAGAAGTTATGTCGGAGCATATATGTGAGGTTGTTATGACTATACTAGAAAAGGCCAAGAAGTTGGGATTAAAAACATATATGGGTGGAAACATAGGTAAACCAAGTGTAAATTTTATAAAGGATTTATTTGAAAGGGATTTATTAGATTGTATTGAAACAAGAAATGTTATCTTAAAACTTAATATTGACAATGTTAACAATCTATTTGAAACAATTAAATCTATGTTAAATTTTGAATCCGAGTGGTTAGAGTATAAACATAAACACTATTCAAGATTTTCAAAGAGTTATTTAAGTAGAAGTAAAGAGATAAAAAACAGATTAGTATGACACGACCAGAACAATTACAAGAGTTACTACACACAAATCAGTATTTTAAAATGATTTGTGGAGCAGGTAATGAAGACACAGAAGAAGTCAGACGACTTACTATGATTTACACATTAGCAGGTGCTAAAGGATTTGATATATCTGCAACACCAGAGGTTGTCAAGGCAGCTATGAATGGTATTGATAGAGCATATGATATTTCAAGTAAGTTTAATATTGACATTGGTATTAGACCTTATATAATGGTTAGTGTTGGAATGCCAGGTGACCACCACGTTAGAAAAGCACTTATAAATGATGACACTTGTATTAAGTGTGGTTTATGTGTTGCACCAGTTTGTCCAACAGAAGCAATAGAACCAATTCAAATAAGAGTAGAAACTGCATTTGTCATAACTGAAAAGTGTATTGGTTGTGGGGCTTGTAGCGCGGTGTGTCCTATTGTTGAATGTATAACTTATAGTCATAATGATAAGTTGTTAGAAGAACTACTTCCACATTGTATTGAATTAGGTGCAGAAAATATAGAACTACACGCTGCAGTAGCAGAAACAGATGTCATAATGAAAGAGTGGGAAACCGTAATAAAGTCAAATCCAAATGGACATAATAGTATGTGTTTAGATAGATTACATATTGGTAATTTCGGACTCAAAGATAGAATTGAAAAAGCATTGGATATGACTAAAGATGGATTAATGATATTACAAGCTGACGGATATCCAATGAGCGGTGGTCAAGATGATTATAATACAACATTACAAGCAGTTGCAACAGCAGATGTTGTAAATAAAAATTTTAATATGAAACTACATAAAAAGACAAAAGAATTATTATACAAAAGAAGAAGAAAAATAAATGTTGTTTTATCAGGTGGAACAAATACATTGACTTCAGACTTAGCAGTTCAGAGTAATGTAAGATTTCAAGGAGTCGCAGTGGGAACATTTGCTAGAAACTTAGTCTATAATCACATTAAAGAAAAATATTCATATGAAGATAATAAATTCTATGATGATTATGATAATATTGAAGAGGCAGTCAAGGTTGCACAAAATTTAGTAGATAGTAATATAAATAAAGGTGAAGGTTATGTCGAAAACACTCGTATTCGCAGTTGATTTTGATGGTTGTTTGGTTGAATTTGATTTTCCAAAAATAGGCAAACAAACTGAAAAACAAAAAGAACTAATGAAAATTTTAAAGGGATTACAAAAGAAAGGACATAAGTTAATTTTATGGACAAGTAGAGGTGAACCTGCATTACAAGAGTCAATAGATTGGTGTAATGAACAAGGACTGAAGTTTGATTCCTTTCAAGTAAATCCATTTACAGAGAAATTATCAGGCCCAAGTCCTAAAATAGTTGCAGACTATTATATTGATGATAAGGCATTGGAATTCGGTGATAACGATTCAAGAGACAGAACTCTACTTTTATTAGGGAGATTATTGGATGAATAGAAAAAAGATAACAGCAGTTGTTCCTATTAGAAAAGGTTCTCAAAGAATAATAAATAAAAACTTCAAACCATTTGCAGAAAAGAGTTTATTAGAAGTTAAATTAGATACCTTGACTAAAATAGACACGATAGATGAGATTATTGTTAATACAGATTCACAAAGGGCTATGGATATAGCGGACAAGTATGGTGTAAGTAAAAAGGAAAGAGAACCATATTTCGCCAGTTCAGAATGCACTAATAGTGAATTCTTTGAAAATATGGCAGAGACAACGGATACTGACTATTTAATTTATAGTCCTTGCACTGCACCTTTAGTTAAGGGAAAAACTTACTATGATTTTATCAATAGGTTTATTAATGGTATTAGTAATGGTTATGACAGTCTAACTACCGTGAATATTTTAAAACACCATATGTGGTTGGATGGCAAACCATTAAATTATAATCCCAAAAAATCACCGAATACACAAGATTTACCAGACATATATAAATTAACTTATAGTATCTCTATAATTGAAAGAGAAGCTATGTTACAACATAAAAACATAGTCGGTAACTCACCACATTTTTACGAGATTGATGATGTAGAGGGTGTTGATGTTGATAATCAAATTGATTTTGATTTTGCAGAATTCTTATATAGAAAGTTAAAAAATGAAAAATCTAACTGACTTATTTTGTAAATATGAAGACCAAGACATATATGTCATTACTGGTGGCCCTTCATTAAATTATCTCGATAAAAGTTTTTTTGAAGGTAAGGTTGTTGTTGGGGTCAATGATATATTTAGATACTTTGAATGTGATTATGTTGTTGTAAAAGATTGTATGGAAGAACCAAGGTTTACACGATTAACAGAAGAGTTGAAAGAGAAAGATATACCTTTAATTTATAGTGAGTATCACAAAGGACATAAGTCAGAGGGATTAAATGAAATAGATAACCCAAACTCATATATGTTTAAGCATAATCCAAGAGATGTGGGAAGAGATTTTGTTGATGAGATTTCAGAGTTAGAGGGTGATGAGATATTAGTATCAAGGTCAACAATAACAAGCGCAATTCACATAGCTGCATATATGGGAGCAAAGAATATTATCTTATGTGGCCACGATGGTGGAGAAATTGACGGACAACAATATTATGAGGGTTATGTTAAAAAAGATTGGAAGTCTGCGAGTAATTGGAGTGGATTGAAAGACTTCTTAATTAAAGCAGAACAAGAAACTATGGTTCTAAAAGAGGTATTAAAAAATCAAGGAATAGTTGTGTGTTCTTTAAATCCATTCATCAACTTAAGATTAGAGGGTAATAAATTTGAAACATACACAATATCGGAGTATAAAGTATGAGTAAGACATTATTTGTAAATGGTTGTAGTTTTAGTTGGGGAGATGAATTACAAGATAGAAGAACACAAGCTTATCCAAAATTATTACACAAAAGATTAGGATACGAATTGGTGGACTTTTCAGAGTGTGGTGCTTCAAATGATAAGATATTGAGAACAACATTGGAATTCTTACAGAAAAATAAAGATAAGAAAGATGATATGTTTGTCATAGTTCAATGGAGTGCTATTCTACGAAGAGAGTTTTATTCAAATGGTTGGCATAAAATCACACCAAGTATGATTAATTCAAAACAAATAGCTGATGTTTGGTATACTTTACAATCACAAGAACAAGACAACTTAATATTTTATTTTCAAGTATCATTCTTACAATTGTGGTTAGAGAAACACGGATTTAAATATTTTATGTTTAGAAAAGATGATGGAAACTCACCGATGGTCATCAAAGATGGTTCCCATAGAACCGTTACTGACAGATATGATACAAAATTTTTGAATAAAGAGCAAATTAGTGAAATAAATTTAGAAACATTTCCGAGTTTTACAGACGATAGTTTATCTTTTCAAGAGTATGCTTATGCCAGAGGTGGTAAACCAAAGGGTAAACTACATCCAGATGAAAATAGTCATCAGATAATTACAAATTATTTATACGAAATAGTAAGGGAAGCAGAATGAATGTATTAGCGATAGGAGCACATCACGATGATGTGGAATTTGGTTGTTTTGGAACACTAAGTAAACATAAAGAGAACGGAGATAATGTTTATGTTGTTATTATGTCTAATGGTGTATTAAAACATTCAGTCACCGATAAGTTAATTAGAGAAGTAGAAACAACGACCAATGAAACAAAATGTGCTATGAAAGTTTTAGGAGCAGATTGGTTTCAATTGAATTTTCAAGATACTGAAGTTCCTTTCAATGTCGAATCCATATCCAAAATAGAGAGGTTGATTGATAAACTATCCATTGATATGGTTTATACACATTGGGCAGGTGATACTCATCAAGACCACATAAATACTTTAAAATCAACTTTATCCGCTTGTCGTGGAGTAGATAATGTATTATGTTATGAACAAGTTCCATTACCAAGAGTTACGAATGTTTATCCAGTTGCAAATTACTATGTAGATATTACGGGTAAACATTTTGATAAAAAAATAGAAGCATCCAAGTGTCATAAATCTCAGATTAAAAAATACGATGAAGTAAGTTATGATGTAATCGATGGATTAGAAGTTATGGCAAGATATCGTGGTAATCAATGTGGTGTTAAACACGCTGAAGCATTTGATGTCTTGAAAATGAAATGGTAGTAGGAATACATCAACCAGAACACTTTCCATATTTGGGCTTTTTCCAAAAAATGTCCAAGTGTGATACATTTGTTATATTAGATGATGTAAAGTTTAAGAAAAATAACTTTCAGAATCGTAATAAATTTTTAAACCACAGAGAAGAAGAGGAATGGTTTACCGTACCAGTCGGTAGAAAATCAAATAGTATGTTGATAAACGAAATTAAAGTTGAAGATGGTGTGTGGAGGAAGAAGATAAAAAAACAATTATTACAAAGGTTTCCGAAACACGATATCGGTTCTATCTACGATTATGACAATTTATTAGATATCAATATGAATAGTATTGAGTATTGTGCACACCATTTTGGAATAGATGGAGTAGATTTACATTTTAGTTCTGATTTGGATGTAGAGGGAAGTAAGACAGAACTACTATACAATATATGTAAAGAATTAAAAGCGACAAAGTATATTAGTGGTCAAGGTGGAATAGATTATTTAGATACTGACAACTATTTTAAAGATATAGAATTAGAGATATTTAAACCAGAAGTAAAAGATTACTTCACAACACTACAACACATATGATATTATACATACAAACACCAGCAACACCAAGAAGTGATTTACACGATAAATGCATTAGACTTATGATGAAAGAACTTGATAATTTAGATAAATTTACTGAAATTCGTTGGTTTGTAAATATAGATGTTATAGAGGGTGAAACAGGAAATCACGAGTGGGAAAATTATAAAAATACCGAAGAAAACTTTTACGATATTGAAAAAGAACTTAACAACACAAAAATGTTTGTCAATATATCTAAAGAACCTTGTTTTTATCTCGCGTTTAGAACTTTATTTAAGGGAGTAAGAAATGATATCATAACACAACAACTTAGTCAAGATGATTATTATGTTATGTGGTTGGAAGATGATTGGGAATTTACAGATTTAGATATGTTTAAAGATAAATTGGATGACTTTTTAGACAATGATATTTATCAAGTTCTTACATTAAATGGAGCAGATGGTGTTCCTTCAACAGAACACAAGGGTAAAATTAATATGGGTGGAAATCCTGATATCATCAGAGGAGAAGTCTTTGAATTGTTTGATGATTTGGATTGGGATAAAGAAAACAAAAGAGACCCTGAATTTATTAGAAAAGAAGAAGTATTCAAAAAGCATATTTGGGAAGACCCATATTCAAATTCATCAGCTTCTTTTAATCAAAAATTAAAGAAAGCAAATGAATCACAAGATGAAGTCGCATATGGTTTGAACTATAAGGTATTGACTTCTAATACCGTTGATGGAGTAATTGGTGATGTTTGGAGAGAAAGATTGAGAATACAAAAAAGTTGGAATTATAGCGAAAAAAGTGGTATTCTTGGAGATAAAAGTTATACTTATAAATAAGGAGATTAATTAGTTATGAAAATAGCAGGGTTATATAATAGTCACGATACATCATTTTGTGTATTTGAAGACGGCAAACCAATCATACACGCAGAGTATGAAAGATATTTAAGATTGAAAGAACCTGAGGGTGATTCGTATAAATTTATGGAAGAGGTTATGGATACCGACGATATTGATATGTGGGTTACGGTTTCGCCAGAAGAAAATCTTTTAGGTTCAACTCATCCTAAATGGAGTAAATACTATAAGTATGATGAATTCGCCAAATCAAAAAAACCATTATCACATACGATAGGACACCATACAGCTCACGCAGCTAATGCGTTCTTTTCAAGTAATGTAGATGAGGCATTAATAGTTACGATTGATGGTGGTGGTCTTGAAGGTGGTAGTCCAGGCGATAAACCAACTACATTGGGTTGGTATTATGGAAAAGATAATAAAGTTGATACTATGAACATAGTTTATGGTGGTAATGACTTGTTTGGTAAAGAAGTTCCAAATTCAAACTTGGGTGGATTGTGGCACAGATTTACAGGAAAAATATTTGGTTTATCAACAGGTTATCCATATGGAGCACAAATGGGTACGGTTATGGCTATGGCTGCATATGGTAAAAAAGACAGATACCTATCTAAAATAGAAGAGTTAGGTATATATGGATTTGCAGATGAATTTGTAGAGGAAGCTGACCAAGATTTATTTGATGTTGCAGCTGCACTACAACAATATACAGAGGATTGTTTTAAAAAGCATATAGAGCAAGGAATAGAATTATTTAAACAGAGAAAGGGATATAGTCCAAAGAATTTATGTTTAGCAGGTGGAACCGTATTGAATAGTGTTTGCACAGGTAAGTTGTGGGAGTGGTTTGATTTTGAAAATATTTACATACCACCAACACCAGGAGATAGTGGAATGCCAGTTGGAGCAGCTCAATATGTTTGGCACCACATTTTAGATAACCCAAGAATCACTTGGAAAGATAATTTTACACCTTATTTAGGTAAAGTTTATGGTGATGAAGTAATTAATGATACATTAAAAGAATATGAAGATGAAATTGTTTGTGAAGATGTTAATGATGATTATGTGATAGACTTATTGGACAAGCAAAATATAGTATCAGTATATGGATTAGGAGCAGAGTCTGGCAGAAGAGCATTAGGAAATAGAAGTATCATAGCTGACCCAAGAAATTTAGAAATGAAAGATATGATTAATGAAAAGGTGAAACATAGACAATGGTTTAGACCATTCGCACCTTCGGTATTAAGGGAAGAGATGGGTAATTGGTTTGAAAGAGATATAGATTGTCCTTATATGGAATATGTGGTAAATGTTAAGGAAGATGTTAGAAAGCTAGTTCCAGCTATTGTTCACGATAATGGAACAGCCAGACCACAAAGTGTGACAGAAAATGATAACAAATGGTATTACAACTTTATAAAGAAGTGGTTTAAGAAATCAGGTGTCCCTATTGTTTTGAATACGAGTTTTAATGATAGAGAACCTATTGTGGAAACACCAGAAGACGCAATAAAGTGTTTCTTAGGAACCAACATAGACGCTTTATATTTCAGAGATGTTAATAAAATAGTTTACAAGAGGAGTGAGTAATGAATATATTAGTAACAGGTGGAGCAGGATTTGTAGGAACAAATTTAATTAAAGAATTGGTAAAGGATGGATTGCACAATGTTGTTAGTATTGACAATTATTCCACAGGTAAAGAAGAAAATCATCAAGAGGGTTGTAAATATGTTGACGCAGACATTAGAGATGTAATTGACTTCAGTTACTTTATGGATGAGCCAGATGTGATTTATCATCTTGGAGCAATTGCAAGAATACAACCATCATTTATAAATCCAGCACCAACATTAGAGACAGGAATCTTAGGAACTATGAATGTCTTGGAGTGGGTAAGAGAATTAGAAAACAAACCAAAGTTAATATTTGCAGGTTCATCATCAGTCCATAGTGGTAAGTTAAAAAATCCATACACTTTCTCAAAAGATGTAGCGGACGATATGTGTATGTTGTATAAAGAGCACTTTGATGTTGATGTGTCAATTTGTAGATTTTATAATGTTTATGGCCCACATCAACTAACTGAGGGTGAGTATTGTACGGTAGTGGGTATTTTTGAAAGACAATATAAAGAGGGTGTAGAGTTAACAATTACGGGTGATGGAGAACAAAGAAGAGATTTCACACACATAGATGATATTGTTGAGGGATTAATACTGACATCAGAAAGTGAAACTTCTCACAAAACAATAGAATTGGGTAGAGGAAATAATCACTCAATCAATGAGTTAGCAGAAATGTTTGGTTGTGGACACACATACATACCAGAAAGACCAGGTGAAGCAAAAATAACTCTTTGTGATACATCAGAAGCTCTTATTAAAATTGGATATAAACCAAAAGTAAACATAGAAGATTATGTAAAAGAGGTTATAAATGAGTAAAAATGTAGTCTTTATGACTGCTATGGTTGACGCACCCGATAAGTTAGAGTATACTGAATGGTGTTATAAGTCTTGGCAACATTGG
>Ga0209535_1001740_pt1 | contig 14518 bp, 9 predicted proteins | sample LinPmetageLP28_FD_184041 | JGI IMG/M metagenome (GOLD analysis project Ga0209535, IMG submission 184041) | Marine viral communities from the Pacific Ocean - LP-28 (SPAdes) (version 2) | ecosystem: Environmental > Aquatic > Marine > Oceanic | place: Pacific Ocean | collected 2009-08-22 | reverse complement strand
GGCATGACAGACAATATATGCGTAGGTCTTTCTGGTAATATAAGTATCAGTATATTTTATTGTCGATGAGCCTCTAGGTTTAAATACAGCTTTAATAGATGCTAATACTGCATCTGGTTTAGCAGTTGTTGTATTTAAATATTTTATAAGTCTGTCCCACTTACTCATAACCTCTTATACATTCATAACGGCCCACGGATCAATGGAACATTAGCGGTACTTTAAATAATATTTTTTAGTGGCTCTTTTACCTTTTGTTTGAATGCTTTATTTTTACCTTCAATAACATCTTCATGTTGTGTCTTGGCATATTTACTAGCTTGTTTAATTGTTATGCCCAAAGTATCAGCTACAAGTTTTAAGTTACCAGTGGCCCTTAGTAGCTGTGTTGCATGAGTATGCCGTGTTGCATAATGTTTTAAGTTCCGTTTTATTCCTGCTAATAACAGGACCTTCTTCCATGTTTTATCTACATCAGTTAAGAATAATGATTTAGCTTTTCTACCATGGCCTAGATCTCTTCCATATGCCGCTGAAGGAAATACAAAATCGAAACGCGGATCTTCTGGTGGATAATAAAACTTACTTTTAGGATTATTTAATCTATCTTTTTTTATAGTTCTAATAACATCAAGCTCATCTTCACCCATACCAAAATCTGTCTTTTGATTTTTTTTAGATGTCTTAGTTCTTATAAGTTTAAGGGTAGGGACTAATCCGTCGTTAATCATGGACCATTGCATTGGACTAGCCTCTGATCTAGTTCTTCTTGAAGAGAAAATTTGATAAGCAATTAAAGCACAAGCTACAACAGATAATTTATATTTCTTATAATGAGACTCTAAAAATCTACCTGTCTTTAAATCTTTATTAATTATAATGGATCTAACTCTGTCGAGCTCATCTTCTCTAAGAAAATCTAAATATTCTTTTTCTTCAAACTTATCTTCCTTCTTAATTAAGCAGGGTTGATTGTTTGTGATACCTCTACTGATCCAAATATTAAAAACCATACGCAGGTATTCTACAAACATATTAGCAAGTCTTGGTGTTCTAGCCCCAAGTATTTGGTGAAACTTAACTATCTGATTGTTAGTAATAGATGAAATTTTGATGTGTTGAATATTATCCAACTGATTAAAAACTTCTCTTATATTTGTATTTAATGTTCGTCTAAAGATGTAAATACCAAAGATATTTTTAATAGCTGTTATAGTTGAAGGTCTGTACCTAGTGGCTGTAAAGACAGTTTTATATGACTCTTTAATCTGCTCACCCAATGTATTTTCACCTTTGAAACTTTGTCTAGCCGCATATGGATCTTTACCTGAGAAAATCTCATTAGATATTTTTTTAGCTCTTGATACAGCTTTAGTAATTCCAAGCTCTTCGTATGTACCAACCTTTAATCTAACTGGATTTTTTCCTCTAGGTCTATACTGATAAAACCATGTCTTAGATTTGCTGGGATATTTATATACTACTAAAGTTAATCCTTCCGTACCTTGCATAGAGAAGAATTGGTCCCTGTCTTGGTGGTTTATATTCTTAATAAAAGCATCTGTAAGTTTCATTCTTGTATCCTTTCTTTTTGTTTTCTTTTTAACAATTAAGAAAGCTAATTACATAAGTGAACAGATACCGAACGCATTGGGTATCTAAAAACTAAACGACTACATAACGACTACAAACAATTCTATATTCGTGCATTGTATGTTCTTCGTTGTTCTTATGTTCTAACTTTCTTGAAAGGATAATTTGATTAAAAGCTTAGCTTTTAGTGGTGCCCCCGCACGGAGTCGAACCGCGGACCTATTGATTACAAATTTATAGATCCAAAAAATTTTTCCTTTACTTGCTAGACCCTACAACACTTTTAACAGTATGTGAATCTTCTATTTATATTTCTACTACACATCGACTACAGAGCTGAATATGAAACCTCCAGTTACCAATGTTTATTGATATTTAATTGTTAAAGAAATTAATTAAACTTTATTAAATTGTTGAGTCTTTACAGGGTTTTTATTTTGCATTTACAGCACACAAATGACTCGTTGGAGTTGTATTTTTATTCTGTTGTAGCTCCTTAGAGGCTCGCTGTAGCTCGCCTCAGTTCACCATGGTTCACTGGACTCAAGAGGGGTCCCGACGCGTTTAGGATCTATCTTTGGACTCTTAAAAGCGACTTCCCCTGTGGTGTTAGATGTAACTTATAGTTAGTATATATTGTCTGTTTCATAGAGCTAGCCCCAGCTAAAACTTATTGGTGGATAAAGTAAATAAAAGAATCTTTTTTGAAAAAAATTTGGTAAAAATATTTTAGAAAAAATTTATGGCTTGGTATAATTCAACAGGTAAAGAAAACCACAAATCAGTATTTGAAAATACTAGCCACGATCGATGCATCTTCTGCGGCGGCGATCGAACCGAGATTGCTAGAACCGATTTTACAATTATGTTTTCTACTGAGGAATATAATACAGGTTCAATCTGCAAGACCTGCTATTCAGCAAATGCTAAGCAAGTAAAAGCTATATAGATCAACTCCTATTTAATCAGGGACCAACGGACCAATAAGCTAAGTAATTCGTCGGGACAGACTTTCTCACTTAGCTCAGTGGAATACTATTAATGTATTTCCTATTATATATTATTATTTTTTTAAGTGAATCTATTTGTCCTCGATGAGTTAAAAATATTTTCTGACTGAGTAAACACCGCCTCGGAGGTTCACATTATTTTTTGGCTTTTCTTCATACAGTTCCTAACTTATTCAAACACAACCAAACAAACAGCGTAACAAGTTACCTTCCAGCATAAGGTGGTGATGAGTTAAGTGAGTTAAAGAAAAATTATAAAAATCAACTCATTCACAACTTACTCAACTTACTCAAGGATATAGAAAAAGAATAGAGATGTATAACCCCCTTTTACCAACATGAGGGGCTGATAAGCCCTAATTACTTTTTTTTAATTTGGCTGAGTTCCTGAGCTCCCCCAAATCTTAAACCCTGCCGCTGTTCAATCTTCTGCATTTTTTGCCTCAATCTATTATTGTCCGCAATCAAATATTCAATCATATCTAATAGCTGTTTTATTATTTTCTTTTTATTTGGGAAGATGTTGCCAAACATTTTATATAATTGGTTTCTTATTTCTAGTAGATCCATTTTTAGGATCAAATGCGGCTGTCATTCCATACTCAATACCTAGCTGTGTATTAGTTGCTGACCTTAAATGCTGGATCCAATATTCGCTGGCCGTAGATTCGAGAGGCGGGAACATATAAGCTCTTGGTCTAGATCCGTCGCCGCAGGTAATTTGTTTTGTTGGTACATTTTTAGTTGGATCCCATGAGGTAGATCTTTTTTTACACCATTCTATTACAACTTCCAGCGATCCTTCCTGTCTAAGATTACTACAAGATTTATGTAGCTCAGTAGCAACAGCCATATAATTAAATACCTTCCAATCACCACCACCTGCTCTTTTGAAAGGACCAGTTTCAGCATCTCTATGTTCATCAAGCCATTTAAATATTGGGTGTTCACTCCGTTTAGCAAGATCTTTCATGTCATCAGTTATTGGAGCTCTTTCCTTGTATAGGTCAGGATCTTTTATTTTTAAATTCTGCAAATGATGCATGAGGAATCTTTTCCCGTCGTTAAGTGCCCACTCCCAACGCGGTTTCCAATAATCTCTATATCTAACTACATTAGTACACTTAACTATATAATATCTTCTTTCATCATCTGCTACATTCATACAATCTTCATGGTTAGAAATTAAAATAAAATTACAGGTATTAGGATAATCAAAACCTCTTCTAAATTTTTCTTCTATATGTGCATATTGTTCTGTAATTAAATCTTTTATTTCTTCTGAGAGTTCCTGCTTTTTATTAAAGTTGTTTGACAGAAATACTTCATTAATAATTGCAAACTGTGTTCCAATGATCCATGAATTAAATTTACCTGTTACATGTTTATATTTAAGATTAGGTTTAAAATTTTGTAGCCCATAACATTCACCTAGAATATTTGTTATCCAATTCTTACCAATACCTTTTTTAGGGGATATCCATAGTGGAGCCCACATTGCTTTTTCACCTTGGTTTTGAAAGCACCAAGCCATGTATTGCTCCATATTTTCTGCTCTTTCGGCACTATCAAATACATCAGTTAGAGTATCGGTCCACATACTAATATCACCGGCTTTTGGTTTAATTACTGGGCCTTTGTACCTATTAACAATCGGTACACCTTGAACATCATTTAATCCCCTTGGTCTTTTAGGATTAAATTCAAATGAGTTAGCTCTTTTAAATATTTCAGGTTCCTGTTCAAGTAACCATGTTGAGGGTTTCTTTTTTGCCTTACCAATCTTTAAATATCCATAATTATTATCAAATGCTTTCAGCGGCATTAATAAATTTTTATTAGTATCTAGCATTTCATCAAGCTCACTTATGTAAAAAATATTCTCTGCAATACCTAACAGCCTTTCAGACTTTTCTTTATCAGCCTCAGCAACATCTGTTGGTTCTAAGGATTTCCAAGTTTCTAAATAATTTCCTATAGCCTCTGTATAGGGAAGAGCTCCTGTTGCTAATCTGTGTGCATCTGTGTCAACATTTTCTGGTACTAAATCTGCAATATCCCACTTATTTGGAAATTCATCAGGATATAAAACTATTTTAATATTTTCTAAAGCTACCTGTAAATCTTCGTGTAAATGTTTAGCCAACTTATGCATGGCAATAAAACCTTCATCATCATTATCAGGAAATAGAATTATAGTTTGAAAATCTAATAATGGATCCCAGTTATTTTTTAGTACCTGCTTAGCTCCACCCGACCAAGTTGTTATAGGTAATAAATTTAATTTAACATATGCCTCTGCTGCTTTTTCACCTTCACATACAACAACTGAGCTCTGTCTAGCATTACTTAGCCGTTGAAGGTTGTAGATTGTTCGGGGTTCGGGCATAGCCTGTGATTGCCACTTCGTAGAATTATCAATTTTATTCTTCCATTTCGTGTAAGGAAAAAATCTTTTTTCTTGCCTCGTTTCATCAGTGTACTGCCTTTCAACAACGAACGCAGTATTGCCTTCCGTATCTGTGTATCTGTAGTGGGTGTCGTAATTTCGACTCTGCTTAAATTTAAGTCGTTGTTCACCACCGGGTCCTGAAAAATTAAATGTATTTGGTTCCTCATTCTTATCACCTTTCATGTAAGTATAGTTGTTTCTATTTTTCTTGGGTTTAGTGCCATTAAGTTTTACCTCACCAGCATATGTTCCGGTCCACTCACAACTAAAGCAATGTCCATGTCCGTCTGCATATACTGCAACAGCATCGCTACTAGGGCAGTGTTTACATGGAGCATGTTTAACAAACTCACTATTACTTTCTGATCTGATTGTGTCCCGACTCATAATTTTCCTATTGTTTAATTGTCAACATTTTCATCATTAATAAATTTCCTAAATCTTTTTTCATACTGAGCTCTAGATACTTCAGTGCCTTTTAATTTTTTAAGCTCATCTTCAAGATCATTAACTTGGGTTAGCAGCTCTGAATTTTGATCAGAGTAATAGTCAATATCATTTTGTTTTTCTTGGAGCTCATCTCTTAGCTCACTAATTTTATTATTTTTTGCACCTATCTCATTCCATAGTTGACCAACATGTGATGCTAATTTGTTTGTAGTTTCGTTGTGCTCTTTACAAGCAGTAAGTGCTGATTTAGCCATACCCCAAGTGTCATTCATCGTTAATCGTTGGGCCATTACTTGAATCCCCCTATCAATCCAGCTAAGCCACTGGTGGCATTCCTAGCTTTTTCCTCATTAGTTTTCCTAATATTTTCCTCAACTCTTCGCTGTAATTCATTGGTGTAAGGATCAGTTTTATAGGGCTCAATAATTGGAGCTGGAATTGGTGAAGAAAAATTTATTTTAATTGGCGTTGTAATTTTTTTCTTTTTAATAAATGGCTTAGGTTTTGGCTTATCATATCTTCCGTCACCACCATTCATTTGACGAGATTTTTCTAATCTATATGCCAGTGCTCCAACTTGTTCTGGTGTAGCCTCATCAGGATAATATTTTGTCTTAGCTCCAATAGCTTTATTCCATGTTTCGGCCTCATCATAAGTTTTGAATGCAATATCTCTTTTTTCATTAGTAAATAATTGTGTTGTAGGATTGAATGCAACAGCTCTCGGGTTGTTAGGGTTTTCAACTGCTGTTGTAGTTTTATTTATAAATCTCTTGCCGCGTTTGTCGTTAAAATCTCTTTTATCCTCAGTAACTTTTTTAGGTTTAGGCTCAGGTGTTTCAAACATATCTAAATTTTTTTGTATGTGCTCACTCATAGTGACGGCTTTTTTAAAACTCCCGGGATCTGCATTATTTGCTGTTGTATTTTTAACCCAAGTTTCCATAGGTGATGGAGGTCTTGTCAAATAATCATCAATCTCTTTCTCCTGTTGTGGGGTATATTTTTTATCTTCACTCATCTTTTTCGTTTCCTTCCGTCAGCATAATGTCCGAGTCTTTTTCCTCGTGCTATTAGGTCATCGCATTCCTTATTAAGATGTTTTAATTGGGCTCTGATATATTGATTTTCTGTATATAGACCGGGGAGTTTATTATCATCAAACCACTTACTAAAATTTGCTTTATTATATAAAATCTTGTGTGAGTAGGGTGGTGTAAAACAAATATCTAATCCAAATATTTTTTCACTCCTACATCTTTTTAATGCTTTCAATGGAATCTGAAATATATGTGCAACTTCTTTTTCTGTTAAGTTTACAGTTTCCATTAGTCCTTTTTTCCTAGGGTCATTTTTAATAATTTATTAACAACATCTCTTTCATCATCAGTAAGTGATGCTAAAGTTTTGCCTGGTGTGAATAGTCCCGCAAGATCTATCTCTTTGACTTTTTTTATTGGATCTTTGTAATCAGAAAACTTTATCACTTTCCCGCCCGACCCGAGCTTTATTGTTCTAATAGAGTTTATGTAATCTTCTTCTGTTTTACCGGGGTTGTTTTCTAAATATTTATCTTTTGCTTCTTGATATTTCATATCCATAAAATCAGATAATGCTTTTTCTTCAGCTGCACTCTCTGAGGCTAGTTTCATAAGCTGTTCTGTTTCAGCTAAATCACCTTTTGCAGGTAATTTGTTTTCAATATTATTTTTCATAGTTAATTGGTTCCACTCTGTTTGTTGCTTTAAATGCATCTTCTATAACTTCGATGTCATAGAGAATAATCCCACCTTTTCTTTTTTTAGGTTTTCGACCTATCACTACAAATGGCAATCCAAAGCCTTGGTTTCGTTGCTTAGCAAGGGTGCCTTGTTTGATCCCATAGATTTCCTCTACTTCACTAGGTCTTAAATATTTTCTATTTATATTCATAATTTAGTTTCGTTCACCGGCTGTCAGTTTTAACTTCGTCAGTGCTTTAAGTGCTCAATCGATCTGGTGTTACCACCAATGCATGAGCTCAGCCGATAGAAAGGATATAAAGTATATTATTCTTATTTTCTATTTGGGAAGAGATACCGAGGGCTAAGGAGTATCTAATTAGTTTCTAAATGATGTGCTAGTATAGCCATACTTACACCCGGCATTGCACCTTTAGTGGAGTCTAATTCTTTTCTAATTTTTTTATTTGTGTTCCACAGTTTCTTAACTGCATTGTAGTGCTGTTCATTTGTCTTTTTATTAAATCCTTTATCATCACCATAATATTCCATCTTTTTATTTTTAGGATTTCTCTTTTTTATTAGGTGTGTCATTTGATAATTTATTTTAAAACTTTGTGAACTTATTAAATCTCTAAGAATTTGCTCTAGTGACTTTTTTTTATTATCTATTTTAGCATTATAAATGGCATGACAGACAATATATGCGTAGGTCTTTCTGGTAATATAAGTATCAGTATATTTTATTGTTGATGAGCCTCTAGGTTTAAATACAGCTTTAATAGATGCTAATACTGCATCTGGTTTAGCAGTTGTTGTATTTAAATATTTTATAAGTCTGTCCCACTTACTCATAACCTCTTATACATTCATAACTGCCCACGGATCAACGGAACATTAGTAGTACCCTAAATAATATTTTTTAGTGGCTCTTTTACCTTTTGTTTGAATGCTTTATTTTTACCTTCAATAACATCTTCATGCTGTGTCTTAGCATATTTACTAGCTTGTTTAATTGTTATGCCCAAAGTATCAGCTACAAGTTTTAAGTTTCCTGTAGCTCTAAGTAGTTGTGTTGCATGAGTATGCCGTGTTGCATAATGTTTTAAGTTCCGTTTTATTCCTGCTAATAGTAGGACCTTCTTCCATGTTTTATCTACATCAGTTAAGAATAATGATTTAGCTTTTCTACCATGGCCTAGATCTCTTCCATATGCCGCTGAAGGAAATACAAAATCGAAACGCGGATCTTCTGGTGGATAATAAAACTTACTTTTAGGATTATTTAATCTATCTTTTTTTATAGTTCTAATAACATCAAGCTCATCTTCACCCATACCAAAATCTGTCTTTTGATTTTTTTTAGATGTCTTAGTTCTTATAAGTTTAAGGGTAGGGACTAATCCGTCGTTAATCATGGACCATTGCATTGGACTAGCCTCTGATCTAGTTCTTCTTGAAGAGAAAATTTGATAAGCAATTAAAGCACAAGCTACAACAGATAATTTATATTTCTTATAATGAGACTCTAAAAATCTACCTGTCTTTAAATCTTTATTAATTATAATGGATCTAACTCTGTCGAGCTCATCTTCTCTAAGAAAATCTAAATATTCTTTTTCTTCAAACTTATCTTCCTTCTTAATTAAGCAGGGTTGATTGTTTGTGATACCTCTACTGATCCAAATATTAAAAACCATACGCAGGTATTCTACAAACATATTAGCAAGTCTTGGTGTTCTAGCCCCAAGTATTTGGTGAAACTTAACTATCTGATTGTTAGTAATAGATGAAATTTTGATGTGTTGAATATTATCCAACTGATTAAAAACTTCTCTTATATTTGTATTTAATGTTCGTCTAAAGATGTAAATACCAAAGATATTTTTAATAGCTGTTATAGTTGAAGGTCTGTACCTAGTGGCTGTAAAGACAGTTTTATATGACTCTTTAATCTGCTCACCCAATGTATTTTCACCTTTGAAACTTTGTCTAGCCGCATATGGATCTTTACCTGAGAAAATCTCATTAGATATTTTTTTAGCTCTTGATACAGCTTTAGTAATTCCAAGCTCTTCGTATGTACCAACCTTTAATCTAACTGGATTTTTTCCTCTAGGTCTATACTGATAAAACCATGTCTTAGATTTGCTGGGATATTTATATACTACTAAAGTTAATCCTTCCGTACCTTGCATAGAGAAGAATTGGTCCCTGTCTTGGTGGTTTATATTCTTAATAAAAGCATCTGTAAGTTTCATTCTTGTATCCTTTCTTTTTGTTTTCTTTTTAACAATTAAGAAAGCTAATTACATAAGTGAACAGATACCGAACGCATTGGGTATCTAAAAACTAAACGACTACATAACGACTACAAACAATTCTATATTCGTGCATTGTATGTTCTTCGTTGTTCTTATGTTCTAACTTTCTTGAAAGGATAATTTGATTAAAAGCTTAGCTTTTAGTGGTGCCCCCGCACGGAGTCGAACCGCGGACCTATTGATTACAAATTTATAGATCCAAAAAATTTTTCCTTTACTTGCTAGACCCTACAACACTTTTAACAGTATGTGAATCTTCTATTTATATTTCTACTACACATCGACTACAGAGCTGAATATGAAACCTCCAGTTACCAATGTTTATTGATATTTAATTGTTAAAGAAATTAATTAAACTTTATTAAATTGTTGAGTCTTTACAGGGTTTTTATTTTGCATTTACAGCACACAAATGACTCGTTGGAGTTGTATTTTTATTCTGTTGTAGCTCCTTAGAGGCTCGCTGTAGCTCGCCTCAGTTCACCATGGTTCACTGGACTCAAGAGGGGTCCCGACGCGTTTAGGATCTATCTTTGGACTCTTAAAAGCGACTTCCCCTGTGGTGTTAGATGTAACTTATAGTTAGTATATATTGTCTGTTTCATAGAGCTAGCCCCAGCTAAAACTTATTGGTGGATAAAGTAAATAAAAGAATCTTTTTTGAAAAAAATTTGGTAAAAATATTTTAGAAAAAATTTATGGCTTGGTATAATTCAACAGGTAAAGAAAACCACAAATCAGTATTTGAAAATACTAGCCACGATCGATGCATCTTCTGCGGCGGCGATCGAACCGAGATTGCTAGAACCGATTTTACAATTATGTTTTCTACTGAGGAATATAATACAGGTTCAATCTGCAAGACCTGCTATTCAGCAAATGCTAAGCAAGTAAAAGCTATATAGATCAACTCCTATTTAATCAGGGACCAACGGACCAATAAGCTAAGTAATTCGTCGGGACAGACTTTCTCACTTAGCTCAGTGGAATACTATTAATGTATTTCCTATTATATATTATTATTTTTTTAAGTGAATCTATTTGTCCTCGATGAGTTAAAAATATTTTCTGACTGAGTAAACACCGCCTCGGAGGTTCACATTATTTTTTGGCTTTTCTTCATACAGTTCCTAACTTATTCAAACACAACCAAACAAACAGCGTAACAAGTTACCTTCCAGCATAAGGTGGTGATGAGTTAAGTGAGTTAAAGAAAAATTATAAAAATCAACTCATTCACAACTTACTCAACTTACTCAAGGATATAGAAAAAGAATAGAGATGTATAACCCCCTTTTACCAACATGAGGGGCTGATAAGCCCTAATTACTTTTTTTTAATTTGGCTGAGTTCCTGAGCTCCCCCAAATCTTAAACCCTGCCGCTGTTCAATCTTCTGCATTTTTTGCCTCAATCTATTATTGTCCGCAATCAAATATTCAATCATATCTAATAGCTGTTTTATTATTTTCTTTTTATTTGGGAAGATGTTGCCAAACATTTTATATAATTGGTTTCTTATTTCTAGTAGATCCATTTTTAGGATCAAATGCGGCTGTCATTCCATACTCAATACCTAGCTGTGTATTAGTTGCTGACCTTAAATGCTGGATCCAATATTCGCTGGCCGTAGATTCGAGAGGCGGGAACATATAAGCTCTTGGTCTAGATCCGTCGCCGCAGGTAATTTGTTTTGTTGGTACATTTTTAGTTGGATCCCATGAGGTAGATCTTTTTTTACACCATTCTATTACAACTTCCAGCGATCCTTCCTGTCTAAGATTACTACAAGATTTATGTAGCTCAGTAGCAACAGCCATATAATTAAATACCTTCCAATCACCACCACCTGCTCTTTTGAAAGGACCAGTTTCAGCATCTCTATGTTCATCAAGCCATTTAAATATTGGGTGTTCACTCCGTTTAGCAAGATCTTTCATGTCATCAGTTATTGGAGCTCTTTCCTTGTATAGGTCAGGATCTTTTATTTTTAAATTCTGCAAATGATGCATGAGGAATCTTTTCCCGTCGTTAAGTGCCCACTCCCAACGCGGTTTCCAATAATCTCTATATCTAACTACATTAGTACACTTAACTATATAATATCTTCTTTCATCATCTGCTACATTCATACAATCTTCATGGTTAGAAATTAAAATAAAATTACAGGTATTAGGATAATCAAAACCTCTTCTAAATTTTTCTTCTATATGTGCATATTGTTCTGTAATTAAATCTTTTATTTCTTCTGAGAGTTCCTGCTTTTTATTAAAGTTGTTTGACAGAAATACTTCATTAATAATTGCAAACTGTGTTCCAATGATCCATGAATTAAATTTACCTGTTACATGTTTATATTTAAGATTAGGTTTAAAATTTTGTAGCCCATAACATTCACCTAGAATATTTGTTATCCAATTCTTACCAATACCTTTTTTAGGGGATATCCATAGTGGAGCCCACATTGCTTTTTCACCTTGGTTTTGAAAGCACCAAGCCATGTATTGCTCCATATTTTCTGCTCTTTCGGCACTATCAAATACATCAGTTAGAGTATCGGTCCACATACTAATATCACCGGCTTTTGGTTTAATTACTGGGCCTTTGTACCTATTAACAATCGGTACACCTTGAACATCATTTAATCCCCTTGGTCTTTTAGGATTAAATTCAAATGAGTTAGCTCTTTTAAATATTTCAGGTTCCTGTTCAAGTAACCATGTTGAGGGTTTCTTTTTTGCCTTACCAATCTTTAAATATCCATAATTATTATCAAATGCTTTCAGCGGCATTAATAAATTTTTATTAGTATCTAGCATTTCATCAAGCTCACTTATGTAAAAAATATTCTCTGCAATACCTAACAGCCTTTCAGACTTTTCTTTATCAGCCTCAGCAACATCTGTTGGTTCTAAGGATTTCCAAGTTTCTAAATAATTTCCTATAGCCTCTGTATAGGGAAGAGCTCCTGTTGCTAATCTGTGTGCATCTGTGTCAACATTTTCTGGTACTAAATCTGCAATATCCCACTTATTTGGAAATTCATCAGGATATAAAACTATTTTAATATTTTCTAAAGCTACCTGTAAATCTTCGTGTAAATGTTTAGCCAACTTATGCATGGCAATAAAACCTTCATCATCATTATCAGGAAATAGAATTATAGTTTGAAAATCTAATAATGGATCCCAGTTATTTTTTAGTACCTGCTTAGCTCCACCCGACCAAGTTGTTATAGGTAATAAATTTAATTTAACATATGCCTCTGCTGCTTTTTCACCTTCACATACAACAACTGAGCTCTGTCTAGCATTACTTAGCCGTTGAAGGTTGTAGATTGTTCGGGGTTCGGGCATAGCCTGTGATTGCCACTTCGTAGAATTATCAATTTTATTCTTCCATTTCGTGTAAGGAAAAAATCTTTTTTCTTGCCTCGTTTCATCAGTGTACTGCCTTTCAACAACGAACGCAGTATTGCCTTCCGTATCTGTGTATCTGTAGTGGGTGTCGTAATTTCGACTCTGCTTAAATTTAAGTCGTTGTTCACCACCGGGTCCTGAAAAATTAAATGTATTTGGTTCCTCATTCTTATCACCTTTCATGTAAGTATAGTTGTTTCTATTTTTCTTGGGTTTAGTGCCATTAAGTTTTACCTCACCAGCATATGTTCCGGTCCACTCACAACTAAAGCAATGTCCATGTCCGTCTGCATATACTGCAACAGCATCGCTACTAGGGCAGTGTTTACATGGAGCATGTTTAACAAACTCACTATTACTTTCTGATCTGATTGTGTCCCGACTCATAATTTTCCTATTGTTTAATTGTCAACATTTTCATCATTAATAAATTTCCTAAATCTTTTTTCATACTGAGCTCTAGATACTTCAGTGCCTTTTAATTTTTTAAGCTCATCTTCAAGATCATTAACTTGGGTTAGCAGCTCTGAATTTTGATCAGAGTAATAGTCAATATCATTTTGTTTTTCTTGGAGCTCATCTCTTAGCTCACTAATTTTATTATTTTTTGCACCTATCTCATTCCATAGTTGACCAACATGTGATGCTAATTTGTTTGTAGTTTCGTTGTGCTCTTTACAAGCAGTAAGTGCTGATTTAGCCATACCCCAAGTGTCATTCATCGTTAATCGTTGGGCCATTACTTGAATCCCCCTATCAATCCAGCTAAGCCACTGGTGGCATTCCTAGCTTTTTCCTCATTAGTTTTCCTAATATTTTCCTCAACTCTTCGCTGTAATTCATTGGTGTAAGGATCAGTTTTATAGGGCTCAATAATTGGAGCTGGAATTGGTGAAGAAAAATTTATTTTAATTGGCGTTGTAATTTTTTTCTTTTTAATAAATGGCTTAGGTTTTGGCTTATCATATCTTCCGTCACCACCATTCATTTGACGAGATTTTTCTAATCTATATGCCAGTGCTCCAACTTGTTCTGGTGTAGCCTCATCAGGATAATATTTTGTCTTAGCTCCAATAGCTTTATTCCATGTTTCGGCCTCATCATAAGTTTTGAATGCAATATCTCTTTTTTCATTAGTAAATAATTGTGTTGTAGGATTGAATGCAACAGCTCTCGGGTTGTTAGGGTTTTCAACTGCTGTTGTAGTTTTATTTATAAATCTCTTGCCGCGTTTGTCGTTAAAATCTCTTTTATCCTCAGTAACTTTTTTAGGTTTAGGCTCAGGTGTTTCAAACATATCTAAATTTTTTTGTATGTGCTCACTCATAGTGACGGCTTTTTTAAAACTCCCGGGATCTGCATTATTTGCTGTTGTATTTTTAACCCAAGTTTCCATAGGTGATGGAGGTCTTGTCAAATAATCATCAATCTCTTTCTCTTGTTGTGGGGTATATTTTTTATCTTCACTCATCTTTTTCGTTTCCTTCCGTCAGCATAATGTCCGAGTCTTTTTCCTCGTGCTATTAGGTCATCGCATTCCTTATTAAGAT
>Ga0209535_1001739_pt1 | contig 14529 bp, 32 predicted proteins | sample LinPmetageLP28_FD_184041 | JGI IMG/M metagenome (GOLD analysis project Ga0209535, IMG submission 184041) | Marine viral communities from the Pacific Ocean - LP-28 (SPAdes) (version 2) | ecosystem: Environmental > Aquatic > Marine > Oceanic | place: Pacific Ocean | collected 2009-08-22 | reverse complement strand
CAGAGCCCATTAGGGATGAAGTTACTGCAAACGTACTAGCAGTTAGGTTATAATATCACAGGAGAAAAAAATGGCGAAGTCCTTAGGAATAGTAGCCAGTGCAACTCATCGTTTAGCATTGGACTACTTTAGAAAATTTGATACCATGATGAAAAGCGGCAGAATAGAATCTGTTGCTCAGACTATCAGCGAATCATAATATACAACCACTAAAAAAGGGTCCTAGGACCCTTTTTTTATCAACCCAAACTTACTTAACTTCAGTTACGAATTCGTAAAGTTTTTCTGCTTGACCAATTACTTGCTCAGGGGTGATCTCAATGATAGGGCAAGTTTTGCCGTCTCTTTGCTCCACTTCCATGGCGTAAAAGGAATTGGTGGCCTGTGCTCTGTTTTCTTCCAACATGCCCATTGCCATACCTAGAATTTCGGTTCGTAGTTCGAACCCGCTTTTGCTATTACTCATTTTATTCTCCTGTGTGTGTATGTGTAATGTAACAATCTTGTTACCTTAATATTTACTCAGAAGGGTTGTCTGTGGCAGGTTTTTTTGGTTTGCGGAGACCTTGTAACCATTTCTCCAAGTTCTGACCTTTCAGTTTAAGTATAATTGAATCCTTTTCACTGAATAGTACTAACTTTTTATTGTCTACAAAGTAAGGCCATTGCATAGTTTGGTCTAGTTTAACTACTGCTTTGTTAGACAGTTTAAAGTTCTCTAGTTTAAAGTTATAGCAAGTAAAACTCTTTTCCATTAATGTTAATCCATACTTGGTAAGCCTAACTCCTATAACCTTGTTACCTCTTATCCTATGATTTTTAAAGAACAAAGGCATGATTTCAAGTTCAGAGTATTCATTGATATCTAACTCTTGCCTAATCTTTTCTATTATTTGGAATTGTATGCTATTTTGAATTGCCATTTTTGACTTGATCTTCACTTACAACAGGACCGCCTTCTAATTGAACAACACAAAATTCTTCTGTGTTAAATTGTTTGTTTAGACGCTCTGCTAAGTTAAATGCATGTCCAGGATTAGAAAAACTTGTTTTCTTATACTTTGGTCCAGGGTAATCTAAGTACGAATGCATGGTTCTTAAGTTGATTGGTGCCCCTTGAAAGAATACACTAAACACACTACCGGCCGCTAATACTTGCTCAGTCTTGTAGTTAGTTGTATCGTGATGTTCTAAAATTACTGTAGGTTTAGGTCTACTCATGTATGTCTCCTGTGCTTTTATTTATCTAAAAAGCAATTAAAACATACTTTAACTAATTAGTTTTGATCTCAAAAGATCTTCAAATCCGCCAATCCTTTCGCCGTTTAAGTATATTTGTGGCACGGTATTTACATTATCTCCGCAACTTTCGTAGAATTGTGTGCGTTGATCGTCATTATCTAATACAGTTTCTGTGTATTCGTGACCATGTAGATCTAGTACTTGTTTTGCCATTGTGCTGTAAGGACAGGTTGTTTTTGTATAAATTTCAATCTTCATTTTGTTTTAGCATATACCATATAAATTTAGCATGGTCTTCTTTTGTTTTGAAACTAACATAGGCACGATCGTCCTTGTGTGGCTCTGTGACATATGGTACTGATCTCTTAAACCACCAACCATAACCATTCTTTATATTGTTTTCACACCATTGTAAGTGACCATGGTTTATACCATGTGACTTCATTTTGTAATTAAATTTGTATTTTTGATTATACTGTCCTAATTCAAAACCAGACTTACCGTGTTGCTTAGTCAAGATATAATCTTTAGAATTCGCCACCGTCGGCATCCAATGTCAAAGTCTTCTTAGGCTCTACCTTTTCTACATTAGATACTTCGCTTAATGCATTAAGCAACTCATTTATATCTAATGTAATTTCTGTACTTCCAATAGACTTATAATACTTAAGATTTTCAATCAGAGTTTTTAATTTCATTTCTCTTAATCTTATTAAGTTCTTTAAGTCTGAATCTTAATTCATCTTTAGTTTTAAATGGACCTTCGTAACCGTATTGGAATAATGTTGTTGCTTTAGGACAATAACCATGTTTCCAACCTTTTTCAAAGTTAATTGCATACCAACCTGCGGCATACAGTACATCACTGTTAGCAGTTTTGCTAAACAAAGGAATGTCTCTGTTATAATCAGGATGGTCTGAAGTAATTAGTTCTGGTGATGGAAATGGTATTTCAAACCCAGCAATAAACATTTTGTCTGGCTGTATAGCACTTTCAACAGTTTTCTGTTGGAATACCCTAGCACCAAAATATTTCTCTACCTTCTTTTCACTTTTAAATTTTTCTTTAATACCACTGGAAAGATATTCAAAGTCTCCTTGAATGTTTTGATATAGTACACCTACATTACCTCTTTGCTGATCTATTACTAGCCAACTTACATCATCAACTTTTTTAATTGTTGCTTTCTTCATTCCGTTTCTCCTTCTTTAATCAACTCTCGTTGTCTTGTTATCTGTCCTGTTCTTTTATTTGTTGTTGATGTACATTGATAAATTGTTTTACCTTTATCAGGTGATTCAAATGTAATCAACTTTTCTTCTGGACCATACTTAATGGCGTCCCAAATTTTTCTTATTGCTTCTGACATGCGTTAAGTATTTCTCCAAATTCTGTAGCGGCATCTGTAAGTTTTGGCATGTTCCATTTGTTGCAAAACTTCATAAAGTGAATGCCTACGTTTGCTATCTTTTCTTTATCTGCTGATTCTTCAAACACGTTTTTAATACTTGTTTTAATTTCATCAGGTTGTTGTGTAAGATCAATTAGTATTTTGTTACGTTCATAATCATCTATTACTCTATGCTCTTCTTCATTGTGGTCTACCCAACGTTGTAACATAAAGTTATTGAAGTCAAAGCCTCCACGTTCCATATCAGCAAATGCTTCTAGCATACCTGTTTTATTCTTACTGCCTTTCTTTCTAGCACCTGGAAAAGCAGAAAATATGTTGTCTGATGTATCGCCTCTTACACACTTCTCAAATAGTAACCATTTAGGATCAGGTACTGCTTTAGGCTCTTGTGTCTTTTTATCTATAGCACGTTTCATTGTCTTTGCTTCAAATATGCCATCTGCTCTAACTATCTGATCTGTTACACCATTGTATTGACTAACATTATCACTAATCAACTGATAGAAGTCACTATCTGTGCTAACAATAATATGATTATCTTGTGGGTGTTCTTGTGTCCACATAGCAATCAAATCATCTGCTTCTGATTGTGGCTGTCTTAATACAGTACAATTAGTCTTAGTTTTTAAGTAATCTACAAAATGATCATATGCTTCAAAGAATATTTCATCTTCCTCTTGTTGATTAGGAGACCTTTGATCCATTGTAACCTTTCTATTCTTCTTGTAAGGCTCATAGAAGTCTTTACGCCAACTTCTACCTTCTAAGCAGAACACTACATGGTCACCTTCAAACTCTCTCCACACTTTCTTTACACTATTGAACATAATGTGCATTGCCATACCAACTTTCATATCAATGTCGCTTGTACGAGCAGTCACATGCTTTGCTCTAAAAAACATGTTAAGTGTATCAACTAGAATATATTTCATACATATTGTCCTATAATATACATTGCATACACCATACCTGCTAACATCACTACTTGAATTACTGACATAATAGCAATCTGTTTCATTGGATGTGCTTGGTCTATAGAGCCTAACTGATTAGCCTGTGTGGCTTTCATTTTATCATATTCTTTCATTATTTGCTATTGCCTTCTTCTGGATTTGAAACTGTAATTACATCAGCACCCGGTGTTGCTTGTTCCATGCCAAAATCCATATCTGCAATCTCTTGCTGTAATATAGTTCTACACAGATCATTAAACCAACTATTCACAATATCATCATCGCTTTTACCTGTGTAGCCATTCGTTTGTAACATTGTAACAAATTCTGCGTTAAAGTCAAGTTCTACAAAACCTTTTTTAGGATTAACAGGGTCAACATCCATTTGCAACACATTAACATAAGGCTTGTCATCTATAGTGCAAAGTTCTTTTTCAAGAGCACCACCTGTTAGATCACGTTTTGCTATATGAATCTTCTTATCCTTTTCGTTTTTGAACCACAGTTTAGGGTCCATCATATCTTTAAATTTATTTGCCATTCTCTTTCTCCTTTAATTCTTTTAATTCCTGAAAATATGTTAAACTACATGCTGGTCCACAAAATACTTTACTTCTATCTGCAGTATGATACTTTATCTCATGCAGTGGTACAGGCACATTGCAAGTTGTACATCTATAAGCCACTAATTCTCCAACTCGCTTTCATATATAGGCACACCATGTTCACTATATCCAACTATGTCGTCCTTACCTAATTCATAAGCAATCATCATTAATAGCATAACAAGTGCTGTAATTAATAATGGACTCATGTTCTTCAAAAAGTTTTTATCGTGTTCGTTCATATTACTTGCCTATTGCGTTACCATATATGTGTACATGCACTCTGCTTGTATAATAGTATCCACGCCTAATGGCTTCATCGGCAATACTTGCCTCAGTTTGTATTAAGCCTTCGAAGGTGCCACCAACTCCCATAATCCATACAGGAAAGTCACAACCGGCTTCTCTAAATAATTTTGTGTTCTCTTCAACTTCACGCCAACTTGCGTCAGTACCATTAACCACAAACTTCAATTGACCATGCGGTGATACTTCTGCATACTGCCCTATTACTTCTGGCTTGATTGCTTTCTTGCTCATCTCTCCAGCAGTTGCCCATAGTTTAGGACTGAGCGACCAATACCATTCTCTACCACCTGCTGACCAATTTTGTATATAGTTAGCAAAGTCATCTGTAATAGGCCTAGTACCATTTGTTTCTATTGTTACATAGTTAGGCATGTTATCTCTTTTGCCAAACTCATCTAGTATACCCATCATGCCAGGTTGTGTGTTCTTAAGCATTGGCTCGCCGCCTGTAAATACCATGTGTACTTCCTGCCCCGTTGCTGGGTGTATAAACTTACCTTGCGGTAGATGTGCTGACAGTTCGTCACAGGCCTCTTCTACAGTCTTATCAGTAATCAAATGCTTATACTTCTTACTCCATGTGTAACTACTATCACAGCCTTTTTCAAACACAGGCAAATCAAATACATTTGTTATATCTGATATATCTATTGTTTCATATGGTAGTTCGTATGTGTCTGGATTAGTTGGATCTTTCTGTCCAAAGCCATTACATTGTAAGTTACATAGGAAAAACCTCATCCATAAACTAGGAATGCCTACATATTGGCCTTCTCCTTGTGCTGAAAAAAATGTTTCGCTATACTTAACCATTACTTGTCACATGCAAATTGTTGTTGAAGTTTAATGTTATCCATAAATTCTTTCTTAGTGCCTGGGTCTTCTTTGAAGGACCCTTTAAGAACAGTTGTCTGTGTAAGACTGCTATGTGCCTTAACACCTCTGTTCTCTACGCAACCATGCGTTGCTTGTATATAAACACCTAAGTTTTCTGTGCCTGTTGCTTTCTGTATCTCTCTAACAATATCGTTAGCAAGTTCTTCTTGTAATGTTCCACGCATAGCACACCATTGTGCAATCCTTGTGTACTTACTTAGACCAATTAGTTTCTCACTAGCAATAATACCAATGTATGCTACACCTCTTACTATCTGGTGATGATGCGAACACATACTTGTAAGTTCACTTCTTACAACCAACATACCTTCATACCTATCAATGCTATCATTAGGGAAAGCAGTTGCGTTAGGCATAGGCTCATACCTACCAGCCATTAGTTCGTTGATATACATCTTTGCTAGACGCCTACCTGTGTCATGACTGTTAGGATCATTTTCAATATCAATAACAAGTCCTTCTAAGACTTCTTCAAACTTAGGAGCAAGTTCATCGACTAGTGCCTGCTTGTCACCTTCTTCCATAAAGTCAGATATATTATCTCCTGCCCAAAACCTTTTACCGGCTTCTTTCAGTTTATCCTTAATTTTTTTACTTGTCGACATCCTCTAACTCCTTAATCTGTGTCTTTAATTCTTCTATTTCTCTTTTCAATTTAAGTTTTTCTAACTTTTCGTTTGCTAACTCTGTGTCATCCATATGATGTTCGTAATCATCAGCAATCTTATTATCTAAATCTCTATGTCTTTCTTCTAAGACCTTAAGATGATTGGACAGACTTTTTAATGTACTCATTGTCTTCCCCTAATATTCCATTTTCCCAATTCTCGCAGACGTCGTTAGCATAATGTATGCTCTTGTCTCGCACATCAACTGTACCAAACTGTTCGTAGTTTTTCCATAAGTGAACTACAAATCCATTGTCTTCTACTATCTCTGCTTTCTTATGAACTTTCACTTCATGTTCTCCTGTAAATCCGCCACACATTATCTCCACCACTCCTCGTAAGGAAATACTATCCAACGTTCTTGATCTGGTAATACTTTGTTTGCAGTAAATTCAACTTTACTAAAACTGCTAGACTCTTTATCAAACAATGTAGAATACTTAATATCTTGATGTGCATATTGCATCATGTTAGTATTATTTTCAACATAGTCTATAATTACTTTATCAATACCTATTAGTGTAGTTCCTGTATCATTAATATCATCAACTACTAAAACTCTTTTATCATTGTATTTAGATAAAATATGTCTTAATGTCTCTGAATCCTCGATTGCTCCGTCCCTTGTTTGCCATCTAAATGCTTCAAATGGAACTTCAAAGTAATGACTCATCATTACACCAAACGGATATGCGCCACGTCCGGGACCAATAATAACTTCAGGCTTGTAACTTTCATGTGCCATTTCTCGCACAATAATTCTGCAATCTCTATTTAAGTCGTCCCAACTGTAATATAGTTTATTCATGTTTTATATTATACCAGTTTTTCTGGTAAAGGTCAACCTCTAATTAAAATTCATTATTTTCGACAAGTTCAAATTCAATTTGATCAAAGTCTTCTAAGTTTATTTTTTTAATTTCTTCTTGTATATCTCTATTTGTCATTTTCAAAAATATTTTCAACTCTTTATAAAATCCGCTGTCTAGGACAGGGTTTAATATTTCGTTGTCTGCCATGATGTCGTAGTTTTCTGTAGTGTGCAACTTTTGACTAATTTTAAGAGATACACAAAAAGTCATTTTAAGACCTTCTTCAAGCATATCTTCAAAGTCATCTAACTTTTTGTATTTGTAAATATATCTGTTAAGCATTCTTAAATAGAACTCAGCGGATATTTCGTCTAATTGTACTGAAATCTTATTTTCAGTAAAGTCAACTTCTTTAAATACAGAAAGGTGCGACTGATCAAAGTCAACGTTAGTACAAAAAAATTGTATTACGTCCATTACTTCCTTTTCTGTCACAGGAAATTTTTGTTTTATTAATTTAAGGTCATCACCTTGGCCAATTGCACCGCAAACAGCCATAACTGGAGTACCTGTCCTTTGAATAACATTTACAGACTTTCTTTTGCCTATCATTTATTTTTAATAACCTTGTTTTTATTGTCAACCCAGAACTTGGAATGCTCAAACATATCATCTAATGAATATGTTGGCTCCCAATCTATTAGGTTTTTTGCTTTTGTTACATCACCACATAAATAAGATGGGTCTCCTGCTCTACGCGGACCTACTTCATACTTTAATTGTTTACCTACTACATTTTGTGCAGAGTTAATTAAATCATGTATGCTAAATCCTGTACCAGAACCTAAATTTACAATACCACTTGCACCACCATTGCTTAGATGTTCAACTGCTTTTAATTTTGCATCTGCAATATCTTGTATGTGACAATAGTCTCTAATGCAAGTGCCATCTTTAGTATCATAATCGTCACCACATATAGTGAACACTTCATCCTTTGTAATTTTATCAATAATAATTGGCATTACGTGGGTTGCAGGTTCTTGTGTGTAACCATTTAATCCTTCTGGATCGGCACCAGCGGCATTAAAATATCTTGTACTTATATAATTTAATCCGTATGCTTCTTTGTAATCTTCTAACATAAGTTCTGTCATGTGCTTACTCATTGCATAAGGACTCATTGGCATTGGTGTTAGGTCTTCTGTAAAAGGATCTCTAGATTCTCTTTCACCGTAAACACTACTAGAGCCACTAAAGATAAAGTTTTCAACTCCTTCTTTAATGCACATATCTAATAGTGCCTGCGTACCGGACACATTATTTTTATAATATTTGCCAGGGTCAATTATACTGTCAGGTACTACATGGCTGGCGGCAAGATGTACAACCGTTTTAGGTTTAAACATTGCTAGTACGCCTGCTGTAGATGTAGCCTGAAAATCATGTGGGAATAAAGTAGCACCTTCTGGTAGTGTCCATTTCCTAGTGGTATTAGTATCAATTACGATAACGTCATACCCTGCATTAGAAAAAGTTCTACTAACCTGTGCACCAATAAAACCTAATCCACCTGTAATAACAACTGTTGGTTTATCACTCATCTTTATCATCCTCCTTTGGATCTAGTAATCCGCCCCAATCTTCTATCTCGTCTGCAGGTTCCGATAAGGTTCCTGCAGGTCTAGACTTTGTAGGTTGTATCACTGTCTCCTTGTTTCCTCTTTTTTCTGTAAAAGGAATTCGTTTAATGTTAGGCATTATTTTTTGCGTCTTGAATCTCGCCTCTTCTAGTTTTTGCTAGTTTAGTGATCTCCATTAATGCCTTCCTTGCTCTTGTGGCACTTGCTTTTACGCCTTGCCCTTCTTTAAATTTTTCATTTTCACTTACATACTCTTCGAAAAGTGCTTTAATTTTTAAATGTGTCTCTGTCATAATTATCTCCTATATGTTTTTAAATTTTACAGATTTTATCAAATCATAATCGGCTTTATACGCCTGCCTAATTAATGATTCGTTAACGCCGTTAACAATACTATGTGATTGCATCAAACGTTTTGTTGCGTCAATACTAAAACCATATTCAGCATTGATTTGATTATAAATATTTTTGTTGTAATAAAAATAATCTATTATTGGTTCAACATTACATCTTTTAATAATGTCAAACATGTCTATTAAAAAAGACTTTTGCGGTTTAAAATGTGCATCATTAGATTGCAAATAGAAACCTTCATCACTAAATTTAAAAGAAACAAAGTCTGTTTGGGACTCTACTTCTCTCCAACCCAAGTACATATTAACAGTACTAATGAATCGTTCTATAGGATCTCTTAATATCACTATAAACCTTCCTGGACATTTGCTTTCTTCCATAAGTGTAATTCTTGACCAATCTGTATTGTTCTTTTCATAATCTCTTATTACACTAGTAGCACACTTAGGTACTAATAAAAATGCTATATCCTTTTCCTTATTAAACACACAATCACCGGGCATGGCATTTGTGTATTTGTTATCAATTGATGTGTCCAATTAATCATCGAGCCCTGGAACATAAGTCTCCTGAGCATCGTCCTTATGTGGGTTACCACCTTCGTACCAACTGCCTTCTGGCTTGTCAACCTTAATAGGCTCATGGTACTCCATTTCGCAACCGTTTTCATTATCTTCGGCTACTGAAATTCTTATCCACCGGCCGGGATACCTTGATTGTATCTCAGCCGCTAAATTATCTGCTATCATTTCACATGATTTGTTATTGAGTTGTATTACATCTTCTTTGTATAAGTTTTCTAACCATCTTTTAAATTGTATGAACTCTATATCTCTATCATCATGGAATACTTCTATCCACACTTTGAAGTGAAAGATGTGTCTGTGCTTATATCCTAAAAAGGATACATCATACTCATCTCCTGTCGCTGTAGCAGGATTTGTGTCTGCTCCTGGATAGAAGTGTATACCTTCCTTACTAAATGTTACCCAAATACTTCTCATGAATATTCCTTACAATATGTTTGTTGCTTGAGGTCCTTTTGCACCTTCAACTACATCAAATGTAACTTCTTGATTCTCACTAAGACTTTTAAATCCGTCACCTGCTATTGCTGTGTGATGTGCAAACACATCTTTACTACCATCTGCTGGTGTTATAAATCCAAAACCTTTAGTTGAATCAAACCATTTTACTTTTCCTGTCGCCATTCTTTCTTCTCTCTATTATGAAGTTTTACCTTCGTTACTTCCAAAGGGTAATTCCTTCAAAATTCTTTTTGTTTGAATCATTATGATCCAAATCCCAATTGACCTTTGATCCAATCATTAAGGTCTTGTTCTGTTTCAATTCTTTCCATTACGTTTCCGTTAGTGTATCTAAGTGATCCATATCATGCTCACCGAGTATTTCTACATTATACTTGCCTTCTGGTGTTCTGTCAACTGTAAAAGATAACTCGTATCCTTTAGTTTCAAGTATATCCACCTTTTCACAAAATTCGTTAAACTCGCCTGTTGTCATTAATGCTACCATTATGCCTCCTCGTTAGGGTTCCAAATTGTTAGATTGCTCTTCTTGAGTCTGTTGGTAACAATGGTCCATCTATTCTGTTCTGCTTTCCATTCTTTTAACCACTTATGCCCATCACGTTCTGCGTCAACAAAAATTGCATTAGTAAATGCTAAAGGAAGTAATATTGCACAATGTATAACAATACTTGCTACAATATTATAACCATACCAACCTAAATAAGTTGTTGCAACTAAGCCAAACCACACACTCCATACTGTAAACAATACTAACATAAAATATGTTTGTAGGCTTGGGTCTGGTATATACTTTAGTGGATTGTATCTAACATCCATTACACGTCTCCAGCCATTTACAAGAGACATAGTTGTCCTTCTAAATAAACTTGGCTTTTTCATTATTGGTTCAATTTTACTCATATTACCATTTTACTCCTATCGTTATACTCAATACATTATTGTCTATTGGGTCTTCAGTATATGTATTACTAAAGCCTAAAGAAACTGCGTCACTTAAACTGTAACTAATTGCAGTTTCGTTTCTAATATATGTATCAGTACCAGTCTCAGTCAGTAACTTATTCGTCACACTTAAATTATCATTTAGTTTATAAAACACCCACAAACTTCCTCTCATGATTGCTTCATCGACAATGTCTGTTGTAAGGTATGCTAATGATGATTCATAACTAATTTTCCAATTCTCATTCCTAAAAATTTTGTAGCCAACACCTGCACCTGCAACTACTCTGTCTCCAGATGATCTATTTTGATCTGTGTCATAACTTGTGACACTAAATGCATAATACTTAGGTGTTAAGTCTTTATTTGCTTTACCTATTATGCTGAACTTATCCATCTTAACTACGTCTTCTTGTTCTTTATAAACATAGTCAGTTTCAACAACATAGTCAATAAGAGGATTATCCCATTCGTGATCTAAACTTAATTTTAATGTAGTTGAGTCGCTATTAATTTGTGTCAACCCAAACTTTGCACTACCACTTGCGGCAACTGGCATGGTTAATAATATTAGAATAACTATTGCTACAAATGTAATTACTGCTTTTTTAATTTTACTCATCAAACTCCTCTAGTGCTTCTTCCCTTGTAAGGCCCATTTTTTTTAATTCTTGTTCTATTTCATAATCGTAGTACTGTCCTGTAATCTTTCTTAACCTACTACGTTCTGAAAGCATCACAGTACTAACCCAACAACCATATGCCATAAACATTAAGACTAAAAAGATAAATGCGGTTTGTAAAAAATCAATCATATTTTGCCTTTGCTACTTGTCTTCTGTAATGCTGTCTGTCTCTTTGTTGCTCTAGACCTAAACCAGATATTACTTTAAGTGTTCTTTCTATTGTACCATTTTGATAATCGCTTATCTTACCTAAACTATATTCGCTTAGATTATCTGTTTTAATATCATCAAACATATTGGACAGTTTACTAATACAGTCTTCCATGCTCCAAGGAACGTACAAGTGTCTGCCATTATTAGCAAATACTTCTGGAAAACTTCTGTATGCTGGATATAATGTAAGTGTGCCTAATGTGTCTGCTTCACTTACTGTATTGCTTACCCAGTCTTGCAAGGCACAATTAAATAACACTTGGCTGTCTGCTAGTAAGTTATAGTAATCGTTTTTCTTCAAGCCTGTGTATATTTTAAAGTTAGCAGTATTGCCTGCTTGTAATTCTAATGCTCTATCAACATACTCTTGGTCTGAACTTTTTAGTTCTGGGTGTCCACAAAATATAGCAAACTCTGTATTAGGATCTATTTTATAGTATTCTTCTGCTAAGTCCATATAAAAGTGTGGTTGCTTCTCATCATCCCAACGTGCCGCAAAGCCAACTCTCTTTGTTCTTTCGTTCAACGGCTTAGTATTAGGAACACGTTCTTGCACTTCGCTTTTACCAAATGGTAAGCCTGTTACATATATAGGTTTTTTAAATCCTGCTGTTCTTAGGTGTGCTACAAATTCTTCACTTGCTACACATATACCTGTAACAAATTCATCTACCATTTGCTCATATCTACGCATCCAGTCAAACATGCCTTCTCTAATAAGAAAGTCATCTGGGTCTGTTGTTTGTGCTAAAAATCTTAAATAGACTTTAGGTCTGTATTCAGGCGGAGATTGATCCATAATGTAAGGCAAACATTCTAAGCCAGGTGTAAACATATCTTCATAAAAGATTACATCATCGCTAGTTATTTCACCGTTCTTCATTTTTTGTACTAAGTTCATTGTTTGGCTTAAACTGTAATAACTTCTACCGTGTGCGTCTAATACACTACCTGTAACGATTGCTTTACTGTTATCTAGTTCTTCGCCTTTGATAATTTCATAGTCAATGCCATGCTCTTTAAAAACACGTTCGTTCCACTCTTGTAACTGTAATGTGTATCTTGCTTCATAAGACTCTAGCCCCATGTAAAACAATTTACGCATTCTAACATTATACACACCTTCACTCATATAGATTCTCCATATTGTTAATTATATCATATTTTGTGGCCAATGTCAACCATTCTTTTTGATAATTACACACCATATTTTGCGTTACCTCTTAATGCAAAGTAAAGAGCACCTACATATAAACTAACATGTAAATAATCTCTCCAAATAACGTCCCATAAACTTGCAGGCGACATTAACCATATAACTCCAGTAACTACGCACGTCATTGTGATAGCACTAAACCTAGTAATTATGTCTCCAATGTTCCATGCTACTGCCTGATAGAACTTACTAAACCATCTGTGCCAAGGCACAATACCTATAACACCTCCAACTAGTAGTCCAATAGCACTACCTATTTCACCCCAAGTTACAAACCACCAAACTATGTATGGTAAGTTCCACATCTCTGCAACTGCTCCATCAACAGGATACTTACTGAGTCCTTGTTGTAAGAACATAACACTTAGTGGTATTCTTAAAAAAAATGTGGCTAATGGTGCCTCTACTTTTGGTATCTTCATAATTCTCCTTAATCGATTGTTTCATCCTTTGTATATTTTGTCCAATCTGTAAATGTCTTTCTTGTTTGTAGTTCATGTACACTATGGCACCAAACACCTGGGTTTGTTGCTTTAAAGTCTTTGTCATCTAATTTTAGTGTAGCATTATAATTAAACTGATTAATGTAAGGTAACTTAACACTTATCATTGGAATAAAAGTATCATACTCTGTCCAACCACACTCTAAAACTTTTTCTGCTAATGACACATCGAAATCTAATGTTACCCAAATACCTTCTTCGAGCATGTTGGTTATTAGATTATCCCAGCCTTGCCAGTCTTTATCTGTTGGCGGATTAAAACTTTGATTAGCACCCATGTAAATATGCGGACAAGCATTGTTTAATGCTCTAGCAAGTATTTCTTCTTTAGGTTGATACCCAACTACAAATAAAGTCTTCTGTCCGTAAGCAGGAGTATGCTCTACTTCTGTGCCTATAAAAAACTTTGTATCCTCGTGACCTTCTCTATCCATGTACTTCTACTCGTTTATTAAATTTATTAACTAAATTTTGTTGCCTATAGTTTCTTTCTCTAGATTCATTTGTTTTGTATTGTGCAAAACCTAAGTAAACAGAAATTCTAAAAGTACATCTGTTAGTAGGTGCTTGTACACAATGCCACATTGAAGCAGGAAATACTACTAGCCTATTAAACTTATTACTAATAAGCCTGCTAGGAGTTCCATCTGTGTGCTTACCTAGAAAAAACCCTGCACCTATATCTTTAATATCTGGATTGGCAAACCAAAGTACTACCATACCATTTTCTGTACTGTCCGTGTGTCCAGAAAATTTATCATTTGATGTTATTAGATTAACATGGGCTCTACACATATCAGTATATTTTAAGTCAGTATCATACAATTCATTAAATTCATTTACAAATGGCATAAGTGTTTCTGACATATTAAAAATACTTTCTACTTGTGGTAGTTCTAAACAATGACAAAGTAATGCATCGCCGTTCTCTACTTCTTCTACAGCATATCTAAAGTCTGCTTTATGCTGATAGTATTCTAACCAATTAGTTACTATATCCTTATTGAAAAAATTATCAA
>Ga0209535_1001738_pt1 | contig 14541 bp, 14 predicted proteins | sample LinPmetageLP28_FD_184041 | JGI IMG/M metagenome (GOLD analysis project Ga0209535, IMG submission 184041) | Marine viral communities from the Pacific Ocean - LP-28 (SPAdes) (version 2) | ecosystem: Environmental > Aquatic > Marine > Oceanic | place: Pacific Ocean | collected 2009-08-22 | reverse complement strand
ACCTGATTCCAAATGGATTAGTGCTAATGGCTTTGGTGTAAGTAAAGGCAATCTGTCTATACTACAAGGTGTGGCAAGAAGGAATGAGATGACTGATGCTCTCAACTTCTTGACAGACTTACAACGATTATCTGCTCTTGATACATACTTATCCTCATTTGTTTTTGGGATTAGTAATTATCTGAAACCTGATGGTATGCTTCATGTACGTCTTCTACAACACAGAACATCTACAGGCAGATTCAGTGGTGCTGACCCTAACATGCAAAACATGCCTAGAGGTGGTACATTTCCTGTAAAGAAAGTGTTTGTATCACGTTGGGAAGGTGGTAAGATACTTGAAGCAGACTTTGCACAGCTAGAGTTTAGAGCTGCTGCCTATTTATCACAAGATGGAGTTGCTATTGAAGAAGTCTCTACTGGTTTTGATGTACACTCGTATACGTCTAAAGTTATTACAGATGCGGGTCAACAGACTTCTCGCCAAGATGCGAAAGCACACACGTTTGCACCACTCTACGGAGCAACAGGCTTTGGAAGAAGTAAGGCAGAAGCAGCCTATTACACACACTTCACAGAAAAGTACCAAGGAATCAAGGCATGGCACTCCAGATTGGCTTCGGAAGCTATGAACACTGGTATGATTACCACACCTTCAGGTAGGCAGTTTGCTTTCCCTAATATAAAGAGATTACCTAATGGCAAGGTGACTAATTTTACACAGATAAAGAACTATCCTGTACAATCATTTGCTACAGCAGACATTGTACCATTAGTCTTGATGCACATGGATAATAAACTACAGACTGTTAAGTCTTGTGTAGTCAATAGTGTGCATGATTCTGTTGTTATTGATGTGCACCCGGAAGAGATAAAACAAGTTATATATCTGATACGAAACATAAATAATGAATTAACACAATTAATTGAAAGCCATTTCGCAATCAAGTTCAATGTACCTCTACTATTAGAAGCAAAAATAGGTGACAACTGGCTTGACACAAAAGACGTTGCGTGATATAACTATGAAACTTAAAAAGAAAGAGAGGTTCACCTATGAGTGATTTAATAACTATTGATACCAATAACTATGCTGCTATGGCAAAAGCTATGGGTATTGCAGGAGAAGATTCTTCTGGACCAAAGAAGAGTAGCACCCTTCCAAGACTAAAAATACAACACAAGCCTTTAATGGGCGAGGGTGAGATGAATGGTAAATCAGTAAAACTTGAAGTGGTTGATGGGGGTAACTATTCCCTAGACCCTCTAGATGGTAATATTGTTTATGGGTCATCGGCAACTATACGACCTTTTATGCAGAGATATATGTATAAGAGATACATTCCAAACTTAGCGGCTAAAGCAGGTGACAAAAAAGGTGACTATGTTAAAACTGTTATGGCTGATAGTTTGAATATTGACTTGAAAGATACTAGTGGTGGTTTTAATTGTGGGAAGCCAGCAGGTTATGTAAAGGACTTTCAGTCATTACCTACCCATCAACAAGATTTACTGAAGTCTATAAAAAGAGTTCGTGCTATCTTTGGATTAGTAACATTGAATGATGCTAAGACAGCTAGTGGTAAGCCTGTTGATTTGCCTGAGTCTCCTTTCATATGGGAAATTGATAATAGAGATGCCTTTAAAACTATGGGTGTTCCTTTTACTAAGTTAGCACAAATGAAAAGATTGCCAGTGCAACATAATATTACACTTACTACAGAAGGTAAGAAGTCTAATAATGGGGATACGTTCTACCTGCCACAAGCAAGTCTTGACACGACTACTACAGTTGATTTATCAGACGATGACCAAAATACTTTTCAAGACTTTATGTCTTGGATACGTAACTACAACGAGTGGGTAATTAACACTTGGAGTGAGAAGTCTACTAAAGATATAAGTCAATCTGATAAAGATACTGTTGATAGTTTTATTAATATAGACAGTCAAGAAGAGGTAGCATAATGCACCATCCAGCAGAATTGGCGATTCATCGTTATCTTGAAAATGCTACTAAAGGTGAAACTCGTATGAGTGAATCCACTATTGATAGAATAGGAGAAGAAATTAAAGATGCTTTGAAACGCCAATTTGCTGGTGGTAACAAGAGGGATGAGTTTAGGTTTCGTATGTCTAATATAGGCAGACCGTCTTGTCAGCTATGGTTTCAAAAGAATCATGCAGACAAGGCATTACCTAAACCCACCACCTTTGTTATGAACATGATGCTAGGTGATATTGTTGAAGCTGTATTCAAAGGTCTGCTAACAGAAGCTGGCATGGAGTACATAGATAACACAGAAGTAGAATTAGACTTAGATGAGAACACAAAGATAAAAGGTACGTATGATATTGTTATGAATGATGCAGTTGATGATATCAAATCAGCATCTGATTGGTCATACAAGAATAAGTTTGAATCATTTGAGACATTAAAAAGTGGTGATAGCTTTGGTTACGTTGGACAACTAGCAGGGTATGCAAAAGCATCAGGACATAAAGTAGGTGGTTGGTGGGTTGTAAACAAAGCCAATGGTCAGTTTAAGTATGTGCCAGCCGATAGTATGAATCTAGAAGAAGAGCTAGACAAGATAAGAGCTAGTATAAAGATAGCAGACTCAGACAAGTTTGAGAGATGCTTTGAAGCAGAGCCTGAATATTTTAGAAGAGTTCCTACAGGTAATACAGTACTCAATAGAAACTGTAACTTCTGTGATTTTAGACATATGTGTTATCCAACTCTTCGTGAACTACCTGCTCAAATGTCTCAAGCTAAAGAGCCTAAGATGGTTCAGTATGTGAAGTTAAGAGGTGAGATGTAGTGTCTCCTCATAAAGTAAGAAGAGAAGCACTAAAGTATGGGTATAGGAGTGGTTTAGAGCATAAGATTTCTATGGCTCTTGATACAATAAATTATAGTTACGACTATGAGAGTATCAAGATAGAATGGGAAGATTTAGCATATCGCACATACACCCCAGACTTTATATTGTACAACGGAATCATAATAGAAACTAAGGGTAGGTTTATGGCAGCCGATAGGCGAAAGCACTTGGCTATAAAGAAACAACACCCAAAACTAGACATTAGATTTGTATTTACTAATAGTGGTAGCAAACTAAGTAAGGGTGCAAAATCTAGTTATGCTCAATGGTGTATTAAACATGATTTTAGATATTATGATAGAATAATACCTGAAGATTGGCTAAAAGAAAAAGGCAAGAATACACATTCAAAGTTTATTAAATTTATAGGAAGTAAGGTAAGGAGAAAGTAAATGAAAAAAGTTAAGAGCAAAAAAATATTACCTGAAGACTTTATGATTAGAGTAAACCCTCATATGAATAGTAAAGGTAAATGGAATGGTGGCATTGAGTTAGCCATAATACCTAATGAAAACAACCCTTTAGACGATGATGACTACTATCAAGTAGAACACATATGTAAAATGCTATGTGCTACTTTAAACTATCTAGAGGTAGAGCCTAAGTTTAGAGATGATATAAATGATTATGTCGCTAATGTACTAGACAAAGAATTAGAAGAAGCGTATAAAGATGATACTAAGAAGATAGAATATACAGATAATGTTATACAAGTATCCTTTAACAAATCACCTAAATGAGACACATGGAGTACATGAAGATGATGCAAGAGAAACATGATATGGTCAACAGTCCTAGTCATTATAATGAATCAGGAATAGAATGTATTGATGCCTTACAAGCTATGTTAGGTAAAAATTTTGATGCTTATCTTCAAGGAAACATTGCTAAGTATTTATGGAGATATAAATATAAAAATGGTATAGAGGATTTAAAGAAAGCACAATGGTATTTAAATAAACTTATTGAGGTCTATGATGACGATAAGAGTTAAGATAACAGCCACCTTAGATGTAGATTCTGAGGATTACCCAGTACCTTCCGATGGCGATGTAACAGAAGATTTTGAAGATTATGTACGTGAACTTTTTTATGATGTTGATGGTACAAAAATAGTAAGACTAAAAGTAACAATGGAGAGATAAATGAGAAGTAACTACCTGCCAACCGACTATCAAAACTTTATAGCACTCTCTCGCTATGCTAGATGGCGAGAAGATGACCAACGTAGAGAGAATTGGGGGGAGACTGTTGATAGATATTTTAACTATATGGAAAACCATTTAAAAACTAATCACAGTTATACTATAACAAAGGCACTTAAAGATAAGCTTAATGATATGATTACATCATTAGGTGTTATGCCTAGTATGAGAGCATTAATGACTGCAGGTCCTGCATTAGATAGATGTCATGTTGGTGGTTATAATTGTAGTTATATACCTGTAGATAGTCCTCGTGCCTTTGACGAATGTATGTATGTATTAATGTGTGGTACTGGTGTAGGTTTCTCTGTAGAAAGAGAAGTTGTAGACAAGCTACCTATTGTTAACGAGCATATGGAACAGAGCACTACGGTCATACATGTCGGAGATAGTAGACCGGGATGGTCAAAAGCATTACGTGAGTTGATTGCTGTATTGTATGCAGGTCAAATACCTACATGGGATGTATCAGAAGTAAGACCATCAGGTGCAAGATTAAAAACATTTGGTGGTAGAGCATCAGGTCCTGAACCATTAGTAGAACTATTTAAGTTTGTTATACAGAAGTTTCAAAGTGCCAAAGGCAGAAGACTATTTCCTATTGAGTGTCATGACATCATGTGCAAGATTGGTGAAGTGGTTGTAGTAGGTGGTGTCAGACGTTCTGCTCTCATCTCTTTGTCTAACTTAGGTGATGACCAAATGAGACATGCTAAGTCAGGTCAATGGTGGGAGAATGAAGGACAGAGAGCATTAGCTAATAACTCTGTGGCATTTAAAGGTAAGCCTGAGATGGGTACATTCATGCGAGAATGGTTAGCCTTATATGAATCAAAGTCAGGAGAACGTGGTATCTTTAATAGACAAGCTGCCAAAGTCAAAGCATTAGAGAATGGTAGACGAGATGCCGACCATTACTTTGGTTGTAATCCATGTAGTGAGATTATTCTTAGACCATATCAATTCTGTAATCTTACAGAGGTTGTGTGTAGAGCTTCAGATAACTTTGAAACACTTAAAGAGAAAGTTAGATTAGCTACAATCTTAGGTACATTTCAATCTACATTAACTAACTTCAAATACTTACGTAAGATATGGAAAGATAATACAGAACAAGAAAGACTATTAGGAGTTTCCCTAACAGGTATATTGGATTGTTCTTTCTTAAATGATTCATACTATGAGTTGAATGATACATTAGAGAAGTTAAAAGAAGTAGCAGTGGAGACTAACAAGAAGATTGCTAAAGATTTAGGCATACCACAATCAACTGCTATAACTTGTATCAAGCCTAGTGGTACAGTTAGTCAATTAGTTGACAGTGCTTCAGGCATACATGCTAGACATAATGACTACTATATCAGAACTGTACGTGGTGATAACAAAGACCCACTCACACAGTTTATGAAAGATAGTGGTATTCCTGCAGAACCATGTGTTATGAAACCTGACAGTACAACCGTGTTTAGTTTTCCTATGCAAGCACCAGCAGGTGCAAAGACTAGAACAGCTATGACAGCACTAGAGCAGTTAGACTTTTGGTTAACTTATCAAAGGCATTGGTGTGAACACAAACCGTCTGTAACTATATCCGTCAAGGAAGATGAATGGATGGAAGTAGGAGCATGGGTATACAAAAACTTTGACGAAGTATCAGGTATATCATTTTTACCTTTTAGTGACCACACATATGCTCAAGCACCTTATCAAGATATTACAGGTGGTGAGTACGAACAGTTATATAAGAAAATGCCAGCAGCTATTGATTGGTCAAAGTTAGCTGATTACGAGAAAGAAGACACTACCACAGGTGGAAGAGAGTTAGCTTGTACAGCAGATTCATGTGAATTTGTAGACATAGAAGCTAGTTAATGTGGGAATCTAGTGGGTTACTATGGTGGCAATGGTGGTTATTAATAGCCATTTCCATCAACACCACTATCAATCTTATCGTGTTCTTTAAGGGAAGGAAGCTACACATAAGAGAGTTATTACACCTTAAACCAAAAACTAAAAGGAATGACAAATGAGAGAAATGATATTACAAGCATTAAAAAGTAAACTATTAGGAGATGTTAATAGTCACATAGCTAACATAGAAGTTATGATGACTAATCCTGTAGGGGTAGGAGACCATCCTACTATTGTGGACACTATAGATAAAGAACTCTCAGCATTAGAACATGCAAATGGTAAGCTAAATAATTTAGTTAGGTTTTTTGAGAAACAACCACAACCACAAGAAGAGCCACAGAAAGTAGCTAAAAAATGAAAAACCTAGAACCTTGCGTTGAAGATAGGAAGAAATTTGATATTGACCTAGAATACGGAAAGGTTAGGGAAAAACAAGTTGCAGATATGTTACAAGGCAAAAAGATAGAAGTCAAAAGTGAAAGGGGTATGTGGCAAAGAACGGGAAACATAGCCATTGAATATGAAAGTTATGGTAGACCTAGTGGTATAGCAGCTACTGAATCAGACTATTGGTTTCATAATTTATGCGTAGGAGATGAGACATTCTGTACACTTGTGTTTGATACAAATAGTTTGAAGAAAATAATTGACAACTTAGATTCTAAGAGGTCAGTTTCTGGTGGAGACCATAACGCATCAAGAATGTATTTAGTTAACCTACAGAAGTTATTCTCTTCAGATGTAATAAAAGCATTTAAGGATAGCAAAGATGTTGGAAATTGAAAAGGAAGCGAGAAAGTTTATGGAAGATAGATTAATAATAACACAAGTAATGACTCCTGATTTATATGAGAAGTTAGCAGGCGAGACAGCTATCTTCCCAAAAGAAAAAGCCTTAGAGTATTTAGCTCTAGGCTTAACTAGTGAAGCAGGTGAAGTTGCAGGAAAAGTTAAGAAACTTATACGTGATGGGGAGGATGTAGAAGGCTTTGAAGTTAAGAAGATTGCTATAGCATCAGAGATAGGTGATGTACTTTGGTATTGTGCTATGATGGCTAGAGAAGTAGGAGTTCCTTTAAATACTATTATGCAAGAAAACTTAGATAAATTACATAGTAGAAAAGAAAGAGGAACACTTCAAGGTTCAGGGGATAATAGATAACTACTCGCTACTAGGGTCTTCGTTGAGTTCATCTTGAATGTCTTGTTCTTTGAACTCAATATTACGAAGCTTAGTAGTACTTAAATCTTTTGCTAGTTGTAATAATACAGCATAATCATAATCTTTCATAGATGTAGGTTCGCCATTAGTTTTATTGTAAGTATTTATAGCCATCTGCCTATATATTTTCGGTAATCTTTTAAATGAAACACGGTTCATAGGATTTGCTTTTTGATTAGAACCTTCATAAACAATAGTTTTTTTAGCTATATCTTTTACTTGTTTTCTTACTTTAGCTATTTCTTCTTTTAATGCTTGTTTCTTTACATTTTCTGGAAGTTTTTTGTAAAAATCAGACTTAATAAAAGGCTGAACTATATCTGTCATAAATTCACCCATATAAAAACCTAACAAAGCATCAGCTGCGGGTATACCAGTTCTTTTTAATACATCAGCTTTTGTGATACGAAGTCTATCCAATTCTTTTTCTATATCTGTTTTCTTTTCTTGATATAATCTACCTGTTAGTTGTCTTGATATAGGAGTAGTTCTTCTAATTAAACCAGTTCTAGTAGGAGATTCATAAGCCTTTGGCAATTCATACTCTGTACCATAAGCTTCATTTAACATTTTTTCAATCGCAAAGTTTCCGGGAACACGTGATAAAGCTTTATGCCATATTAATGAACTTAAATCTTCTATGTTATTGTCTCTAATTATTCTTTCATCATCAGGTGCTAAGAACGTATTATATGTATCTTGTAAAGGTGTTAAAGGCATTGTATAGGTAGATAATATATTAGCAGTAAATTCTGCACCCAACCTACCTATGGCTTCGCTTGATTCGGTGCTTCCATCAAACACATTACCAATATCATCTACTAGTTTATCCATAGCATACAAACCAAATCCAGCTTTACCTACTTGCATACCTGTAACAGCTTGTAAAGATTCACGAAAAGTTTTTTTATCTATTACATCTTCACCTTTTTGGCTTCTTTCAATTAAGTGTGCAAAGAATAGATAAGGTGCTGCAGGAAAGAAGGGTCTCATATCATAAGTTTGACCATCATCAGACCTACCTTCATACCATTTCTCACCAGCATTTTCAGAGTTTCTAAAGGCTAATGCACCATATAACATACCTAAACCTGCTAAACCTTTTGCTGTTTCGTGATATGTTCTTATGCCAAGCTCTTCACCTGTTTCACTAACACCTTCTTTACGAAAACTTCTAGCAAGTTCTGCTCTTACTTTTTTATTAGCTAGATATAAGGGAGAGTATTCATAAGTGAAACGCATTGCGTTAGCTAAAAATCTAGGAAACGGTACTACTGATGTAGTAATAAAAGGTAAGTTATTAGCACCTTTTACTAATAATTGACCCATAGTACTTTTAGGAGATGCTTGATACGTAAAATATAAAGCTTCTTCTATACCTCTGTCTAATGCTTTTTTACCTTCAGTTGTTCCAAATACTTTATTGAAATCACCTTTCTTCATTATCTCCATTAAATCAAAATCAGCATCAGTGACTTTATCACCTCTAGCTAACTTTATTCGTTTCATTTTACGGAGTTCTCTTTCTAGTCCACCCATAAAAGCAGCACGTTTAAACATATTATCAGATAGTGTGTTTAATACGTTTAAGTTTCTTCCTATTCCTGTAGTAATATTACGTAATTTACTAGGTGGTTTTTTGCCCTTCAAGCCTACACCTGTTAAGTCTTCTAAATCAGCTAATTGTCTATATAACTTTTTAGCTTGAGTTTGAAATCCCATAGCAAATATTTCTTCTACTGCTATAGCCTTATCTTTATTTACCAAACCATATGCTATAGCTATGGAATCTTTGAATGAATCTTTAATAGTCTGTGTAGACTTCTCACCTGTAATAACTCTTCGTGTTCCTGATACAACTGCTTGTACACTAGCATCAAAAACATTAGTCAGAACATCAAATCCTACACGTAATCCACCACCAACAGTGTTACGTACTGTTGTACCTACTTGCGATGTCATGGCAGCTAAACGTAAAGCATCTAAACTTCTAAGTGTATCCCCTGCGTCAAACTGTCTAATAAAACCATCGTAATCATTTGCATCTGTGAACTTTTTAGACTTTGCAAACACATCAAGTACGTTTTCATTTAATGAGAATATATCGGAAGATGCTACTTCATCTATTGATGACATCATTGTTTTAAGCTGTTTCTTTTCGTGTCCAGCTTTTTGCAGAAGTCTACCAGCTTCTGAAAACTCGGATATAAATAAATTAGCAAAGTCATCTTGTGTAAGATTATATTTATTGAGAACATCACCAAAAGTATCAGATAGTGCTTTATTGGTTTTATCATCTGTTGCATCTCTTATTACACGACTTATCGCTTCTGTTATACGTTCACCTTTAAATATGGCTTCCCCAGTTTTTGAGTCTACTCCTGTTTGAATTTGTTTTAATCCACCAGAATCTGCTAATACTTCTGTTGCCGCAGCAGCCACTCTATTTATTTTGTCGGGCATAACTGCAACTCTAAGAGGTTCATCTATACCTTGTGTATCAGCTATATCTTTACCTACTTGTTTACCTTCTTCAACCATATCAGCATTTAAAGCTGCAAGTCTTTCTTTTATAGCTGTTCCTGTTTCTTTTGAATCTTCTAATGTTTTAGTTGCAAGTTCTTCTGCCTTTGCAGTTTTTTCTTCTACAGCCTTTTGAGATGTCTCTAATAATTCATCAGTCTGTGCCTTTTTACTAATAGCCTTACTACCATATTTCTTTGCTAGATACAGAGGTAAAGTAGATACAACGGCAGGAGCAACACCTGAAATAATACCCGTAGTAATCGTTTGACCAAAGCTATAGTCATCTTGCTCATCTACAGCCATTAAGCTTTTTTGTTCTGCCACATCTTGTAATACACCTGCTGTAGCTTCCGTAGCAACCATAGTTTTAATTGGATTCGCAGCTAAACCCGCTATAGCTCTACCAACACCCAACTTAGCAGTTTGTTGTGCGGCTACACCAGCAAGTTTACCACCACCCGGAAGTAATAAACCAAGTGCTGTTGATGGTGCTGTAAATATACCACCTAAATAATCACCTACTGTAGTCAAAACACCACCACCAAAATCTTCCATAGCTTCAGTTGCTCTGTACAAAGACTTATAATCATTAATCTCTTGACGTTTTTTGTCATTTGCTAAAGCACTAGTGTAGTTCCAATCCTTACCTGCTGTTAATTCATTAACTTTAAATTGTCTAAAATGCTCTATTGTTTCATCTATAGCTTCATCTTCAGATATGTTCTCATATCCTAAACGATTTTTAGCAAAACGCATAGCAGCAGCTTTCAACTCAGGTGACTGAGAAAACTGTTCATATGTAAAGCCTTCTTTAGGGGGAGTAAATGCAGGAGTTGCAGTTTGCGATGCAACTGTGGGATTCTCTTCTATTGTTGTTCCCACATCATCAAACGATAATTCATCTTCTTTTATTTCGCTTTCTTCTTGGACATCATCAAATGATAACTCTTCTACCCTTGATTCTTCTTCATTTTCATCATCAATGTCATCGAAAGATAATTCTTTTTCAACCATTTAAACACCTTCAACTATTTTTAAAGCTTCCTCAAGTGTTTTTGCCTTACCTTTATCTACTAATTCTTGAGCTATTTGTTGATTAGTCTTACCTGACTTTTTCTTACTTTGTATAACATCATTTATTGTTATACTTTTTGGTTTTTCTTCACTAGGCTGTTCATATTTTTCTTTTAATGCCATTATTATTTTTTGACTGTCTTTATCTAAATCTTTGTACTCTTCAGCTATTATTCTATTTAACTCTCCCAACATAGCTTTTTTAGATTCAGGTGTTTGTATTATACTGCTTGTAACTCCACCATCATTACTAACTACATATTTACCACCATCTATACCTTTAAGAATAGCCTTTTCTCTAGTCAATAAAGTTCCTTGATTAATTTTAGGGTCTACTTTATCTTGTAAAGCCTTTAGCTTAATTTGTTCTTCTGCACTCAATCCACCTTCTCTTTGTAAAGCAAAACCTGTATCACCTAAGTCTTTGGCTTCTCCTCTTACACCAGCACCTTCTTGTGTTCTAGCACCTAATATCTGTTGTTTTGCTTCTTCTAGAGTAAGTGTTCTACCAAATAGACCCATTTTACTTTCTTCAACAAGCCTAGCAGCTCTTGCATTTATGTTAAATGCAGGTCTATCTGACATCTTTATAGCTTGATTCTGTAGGTATTCATCTAGACTAATACCTTGAGCTTTAGCTTTTTCTTCTGCTTTTTGTATATCTAATTCATCACCTATTATAGCCGCTTCATCGGATACTTGTTCAGCAGATTCATCAGATATCATAGCTGTTCCTGCTCCTGTTATCCTACCTTTTATATAATCTTCTAATGTTGTGAATTTAGGTGTTGTTCTCGCTTGTATATTCTTAGCTTGATAACTAGCAAAATCTTGTTGTATTTTTTTCATAACATCTGCATTACCATAAGTATTTAATACAGTTCTTATCTTACCTACATCTTTAATACCTAATCCTCTGATGGCATCAGCTTCTTGACGTAGTAATCTTTTATTCTTTGTTATTTCATCTTCGTATACATCTTGCTTTTCTGCAAATTCTTCAGCTTGTGCTTTAGCTTCTGCGGCAACAGAAACATCTTTTGCTTTGGCTACTTCACCTAATTCTTCTACACCACTAGCAAAGAAACTACCCCAATTAAATCCCATCTTTGTCATCCTTATTATTTTTTCTTGCCATTAAACCTTTATTAGATTCTTTTATCTCTTCGGCTGATGTTTCTATTACATCACTTATAGGACTATCTTCTTCCTGCTCCATTTCTTTTAATACTTCTTCGACTAACATAGAGCTTATTTTCTTTTTCTCTGATTGTTTTTTTACATCTTCTGCTGATAATTTATAGTCAATATTAGATAACTCACAAGCTTGCTTTAGATATTCGACTATAACAGGAGATGCTAGTATACCTGTATCTATAGTATGTTCGCCTTCCATAACAGCAGTCTCTATTACAGATTCCACAATAGTTGTTATAGATGTTCCATAACGAATAGCATCTAATATAGGCTCAACAATTTCCCTGCTTCTCAACCTTCGTATGTAGTTAGTTATAATTTTATCTAAACTACTTTCTTTAGGTGGATTTTCCCACGGTCTGTTACCTACTTCTGTTGTAAGAGAAGCTCCGGGAATAGGACCTGCAAAATTTGCATTAGGACTTTGTGTTGGTAGTTCTTCCATTTTTTACCTCTTCAAAAGCTTTCTTAATACGTAGCATATAAGCTATGACTAATTTTTGTTGTTGTTTGTCTGCAAAATCGTTTTGATTAGAATTTGTATCACCTTGCTTGCTATATTTATTCATATCATTACTTCTAGATAGCAAACCCTTCTTACCTTCTTTTTTTGTTTTAACTTTTTGTTGCTTTGGTATACCCTCAACTTCAGCTTTTTCTACTTGTTCAGCTAAGTTTGAAATTACACTATATGCAATAGATACACTATTATTTATCATAATCTTTCCTTTTTATCAACCAAAGATGCTATTAAAAATATCACTGCCTGTATCCCATAACCAACTAGCACCAGTTGATACACCGTTAACTATGCCTGATATATTAGGAGCAGTAGCATTACTTGTCGCTAAATTTACAAGACCTTTAGCATATGATGCTGCTTCTGCTGAATCTGCTGAAAGTGCTGCCGCTGCTACGGTAGACTCATCTTGCATTTTTCTTAGTAATACATCTTTACTACGTTCTTCAGCATTATCAGCAGTCTTCCAAGCAAACTCCATGTCATCTCTAAAACCCTGCCATAAATTATTATATGCACCCGTTGATAAATCTATTAATGATTTAGCATTTATTTCATTAACACGGTTTATAGTAGCAGTATCTGATGTAGCTACTTGCCTTCTCCACTGTGCATTTGATTGGTCTATAACTAATCTGTTTTGGGAGTTAAATTGTTCTCTCTGATTCTTCATAGTAGAGTTAAATTGTGCCAAAGCATTTACTTCACCTGAATTATATCGAGACATAGCATTGCCTTGTTCAGCATTAAAATTTGCTACTGTTGTTGCTAAGTTAGCAAAGAATTGGTCTGTTTGATTTTGTGAAGTAGCATTGAATTGGTTACTAGCATTTGTTGCTGATTGGTCATTAAATAAACTTTGTACAAGACTTTGAGCCTTAAACATATCTGTCTGTTGATTATTATTTAAATTAGACATGTCCATTTGCATAAAGGACTGTGCGTTCTGTACAGCTGCTTGTTGTCTGTTATTTAAATTAGACATATCTAAGTTAGCTAATGCAGATGCTTCTGCAATAACCATAGCTTGATTGTTAGATAAGTTTGCTAAACCCATTGTATTGACAGCATTACTATTCTCTAATGCTATATTTTGTTCAGCAGTAAAATTCATATTAGCTATATCGCCAATCTTAGCGGCATTTTGCACTCGTGATTGAAAGGCTTGGTCAAACTCTTGACCTATGAATGTAGCACGTTGTTGTGCTGATAACATAGCTCTTTGCTGTCTATTAGATAAGTTAGCTTGCTCAAATGAAGCTATTGTTTGTGCATCAGCTTGTGCTATAGGTAAGGCAGACTCTAATGCACCTTGAACCATAGCTTGTGCAGCCATAGACGATGCACCAAGACCTCTAGAAGCCATCTGTGCTTGTATACCACGTAACGCTCCTGCCGCCCAAGCAGGTGGATTAGAAGCATCAAAGTTAGCAGTTAAATTTGCTAGTTGACCTTGCGTTGTTGCTTGTGTAGAAGGTGTGGCTGTTGCAGCTTCAATTTGTTCAGCGAATGTAGAAGCAGCTTGAGCATTAGCAGCACCCGTGACTAGTTCGCCTGATTGTATCTGCCTTTGTACAGGGTTTTGCATAACATTAGCAACACCTTGAGCAGCTTGTAATTGTGATACTGAACTTGCAGCCTGTTGTTGTGCATTTAATTGTGCTTGTTGACTGACAGCACCTTGAGCACCTTGTATTGGAGCAACAGTACTAGCAACTTGTAGGTTAGATAAAGCAGCATTTGTTTGTGCCGCATCAGTTGGGGTTGGTGCTGTGGATGTTTGATTAGTGGCTAAAGTAGCACTTGGTACAGATGCACCAGTAGGTGATAATTGACCTGTGTTTGGGTCTACCATTTGAGCTTGAGTTATGGGTGTGTCAGCTGCTACTGTAGCACCACCTTGAGGTAAAGTAGGATTTAATGCTTGTTGGACACTAAAATCTTCTATGTTTGTGTCTGTTGCCATATTAGGTCCTGTCGGTTGTTGTATATTTA
>Ga0209535_1001735_pt1 | contig 14552 bp, 13 predicted proteins | sample LinPmetageLP28_FD_184041 | JGI IMG/M metagenome (GOLD analysis project Ga0209535, IMG submission 184041) | Marine viral communities from the Pacific Ocean - LP-28 (SPAdes) (version 2) | ecosystem: Environmental > Aquatic > Marine > Oceanic | place: Pacific Ocean | collected 2009-08-22 | reverse complement strand
ACACATTAAAAAATGGCAATAAGATCTGCATGGGTGTTGAGGTAGATCAATTCAGAAAGCCAGTAGCCTATCATTTATTTAAAAATCATCCTTATGGTGATACTTATGACATTGCTAATAAGCATATAAGAGTACCAGCAGAGGAGATTACTCATTGTTATATGCCAAACAGGGCAGAACAAACAAGAGGCGTTAGTCATATTGCAACAGCAATGGCTAATTCAAAAATGCTTTCTGGATATTTAGAGGCTGAAATAGTGGCCGCAAGATTGGGTGCTAGTAAATCTGGATTCTTTTCTTCACCAGATGGCAACTCTTATGTTGGTGATGGTGTAGAAGATGATTTTAATCCAGTCATGAATGTAGAGCCTGGTACATTCCAGCAGCTGCCAGATGGCGTGCAATTTACACCTTATGATCCAACACATCCAACAAGTGCTTTTGAATCTTTTACAACAACTGTTTTAAGATCTATTGCTTCTGGCCTTAATATTAGCTACCACGCTTTGTCTAATGATTTAACTTCTGTTAATTACAGCTCTATACGCCAGGGTGCGTTAGAGGACAGAAGCCACTTCCAATTGTGGCAAGAATTTTGCATCCAGCATTTTGTAGATGTGGTTTTTAAACGCTGGCTTGAAATGGCTATAACAACCAAAGCTATAAATTTGCCTATGGGTAAATTTGATAAATTTGCCGATTCAATAAATTACATTCCAAGATCTTTTGCCTGGATAGATCCACTAAAAGAAATGCAAGCCAATGTTGTTGGCCTGCAAAACGGAATAACCACATATAGCGACATAGTAAGCAGCTATGGCAAAGATGTTGAAGAAACATTTGAGCAGCACCAAAAAGAAAAAGAACTGGCAGAACAATATGGAATCTCTACAGCTTTCCAGCCTTTTGGTAATAAGGCACCAGTGCCAGCAGAAGTAGAAGGAGATCCAGATAATGAATAACAAGTTTCAAGAGGCAATTACGCCAAATGAAAAACATCCTAGCGAGGTAAGCATGGAATTTAAAAGTGAAAATCCCATCCTCAGCGAAGCAGAAGCAGATCCAATTATTGAATCTGTTGAAGTCAATGAGGGTGTTGAATTAGATGCTACAGAAAGATTATTTGACGATGAGGTAACTTATCGAACTATTGATCTCTCCAGGGCATCTTACATAGACGAGAAAGAAAGACGAGTGCGAATCGGAGTTAGCTCTGAAAGCGAAGTTGAAAGAGGTTTTGGCCTTGAAGTGCTTTCTCACAAAGCAGAGGATGTAGATATGTCATTTATGGCCTCTGGAACAGCACCATTACTGAACAACCATCGTATGGATGAGCAGATAGGTGTTGTAGAAGAATTTAGACTTGATGAGGCAGCGAAAAGAACAATTGCTGTGGTCAGATTTGGTAGATCTGCTCTTGCTCAGGAAGTTTTTCAAGATGTAGTTGATGGAATAAAACAAAATATTTCAGTTGGCTACAGAGTAAATAAACTTGAACAGGCAACAAATGATGAGATTGGCGATCATTACAGGGCTAGTTGGACACCTATGGAAGCATCTATAGTTTCAATCCCAGCAGATCAATCCAAGCAAGTTGGCGTTGGCCGTTCTAAATCTAACAAAACTCCAAATATACAGGTAACTAAAATGGAAAATGAAAAACAAGAAATTAATCTTGATGAAGTTAGATCTCAAAGTGCAGACGAAGCAAGAAAAGAATTTGCTAAAAACTCAAAAGAGATTTTAGATCTTGCTACCAAGCACAACAAAAGAGACCTAGCAGATCAAGCAATTGCAAATGGTTCTACAGTTGAAGATTTTAGAGGCATCTTATTAGATAATATCGGAAACGATAAGCCTTTAGAAACTCCAGGTGAAATTGGTTTAACACCAAAAGAATCAAAAAGATTTAGCATATTAAGAGCAGTTAATGCTATGGCAAATCCTACAGATAGGCGTGCACAAGAAGAAGCTAAATTTGAATTTGAATGTTCAGCAGCTGCTGGACAAGCACAAGGCAGAACAGCACAAGGTATTTTATTGCCTGGTGAAGTTATGGCTGAATGGTCTCAAAGAGGCATGACAATGGGTAACGAAGGCGATCTATCTGGTGAAGATTTTAGACCACAGGATTTTATTGATGTCCTTAGAGCTAATTCATCTATTATGGCCGCTGGTACAACTTTGCTTAGAGGTTTAACAGGCGATGTTAAGATTCCTAAGAAATTAACTGCTTCAAGTGCTGCTTTTGTAGCTACTGAGGGCGGAGCTGTATCTAACCAAACTCCAACAATTGGGAATGTAAGTCTTACTCCTAAAACATTGGGTGCTTTTGTTGATGTAACTAGACAATTAATGATTCAATCATCTTTAGATGTTGAAAACTTAATTAGAGATGATTTAACAAAATCTATCGCTGTTCATATTGATAATGTTGGTATTAGTGGTTCTGGAAACAACGGAAATCCTAAAGGTATTTTAAATACAACTGGAATTAACTCTGCCGCAGCTTTTGCAGCAGCATCTACTCCAACTTATTTAGAAATGCTTGGCATGGAATCTTTAGTTGCAGCTGATAATGCACTACTTGGAGATCTTTCATACATTGTTAACCCAACTAACATGGGCAACATGAAAGGAACACCTAAAGTAGCTGGCACATCTAGCTTTGTTGCTGAAAATGGCCAGATTAATGGATATAACGCAATCGTATCAACACAAATAGATGCTAATAAGTATTTATTTGGTAACTTCTCAGATTTCCTAGTTGGTTTCTTTGGAACTCTTGATATTGTTGTGGATCCTTATTCTTTATCTTCAACAGGAAGCGTCCGTGTGGTAGCTCTCCAGTCAGTAGATATGGGCGTAAGACACGCTGTATCTTTCTGTAAAGGTGCTTAATTAATTATGGTTATGACAACCAATAATGGAACTGGTGGCAGCAATGCCACCAGCGTTCTTATGAAAAAATATTTAGTAATTAAAGCAACAGTAATTAACTCAGAATCTGTTAATCCAGGTGATGTTGTTGAGATTGAAGAATCTATTGGCAATGAACTAGTTTATTACGGCAAGGTGGAAGAACACACTGGTAAATCTAAAAAAACAGATAGATCTGTTGGTTTAGAAACCTCAGATGTTCCTGCTCCTAAAAAAAGAACTAAGAGCTAATTGTGGCTCTTGAAAGTGTCAGTGATTTTGATTCCTATGTTGATTCAACAGCTGGATTTGGCGTTACTGGCATTTTTTTTGAAGTGCAAGACACTTTATTTGATACCAGGCCAGGACTAATTGATACCTGGTTTGATATTGATTCTGGAGCAAGCCAGAACATTAATTTGTTAATGGATGAAGATTATTTTTCTATACAAGGCAACAGCGTTGCAGCTGAGGGTTTTCAACCTAAAGCTATTATAAGAGCCATTGATGCTCCATACGCATCGCACGCTGATAGATTAATAGTAAATGCAATCACAACAGATAAAGGTACTGTTATAAAGCCAGAAACATCATACTTTGTAATTGAAGTACAGCCAGATAATGTTGGCATGGTAACTCTACTTTTAGAGGCAGCATAATGAGCCAGATCCGATATGAAACAGAGGCAGATATGGCCGCTTATTTAGATCCAAATTTTGGTCATGGATTGCAGGCCACTTACACCAGAAATGGCGTAAACACTTCAATAAATTTAATATTAAACGAAGAATTTTTAGAACTTGATGATGGATCTGGTGTTGAATCCGCAACGCCTATTGCATATTGCAGATCCGTAGATATTTTAAATGTTTCCCAGGGAGACACCTTGGCCGTCAGTGCATACAAAGATGTTGATGGCAATATTTTGAAAGCGGCAAGCAATTATAAAATTGTAAATGTGCAAAAAGACAACAAAGGTTTCACTGCCTTAGTATTAGAGGCTAGCTAATGGCAGATCATGTTAGGCAGCAGATCCGCAATCAAGTTGTTACACAACTAACAGGTTTAACAACCACTGGATCTAATGTATTTAATTCCAGGGTTTACCCTTTAGAGGATGGCAACTTGCCAGCAGTTTTGGTTTATACAAAATCCGAAGATAGCGAGCCAATAGAGATTGGCCCAAACAGAACAAGTGAAAGAATCCTTAGCCTAAATGTTGAGGCCTATGTTAAAAGCACAACTAATTTTGAAGATACTTTGGACACTATTTGTAAAGAGGTAGAACAAGCAATTGCAGCAGATCCTACATTATCTGGGAAGGCTAAAGATTGCTACATAGAATCTACTGAAATTGAATTTAATGCAGAGGGAGAAAGGCCTTTAGCCTTCGCAACTTTGGTTTTTTTAACTAGCTACTATGTCCAGGAACAAAATCCAGATGTGGCAGTTTAACCAGGAGTAAATTATGAAAATGATTAGCCCAGATGGTACAAGTTTTATAAATGCACATCCTACAAGGGTTGAGTATTTACAAAAAAAGGGTTGGAAGGAAGAAGCAGCCCAGGAAATTAAATCTTCTTCTAAAAAACAGGCGAAAGCCGAGGTAAAAGAAAATGGCAATTCATAAAGGCTCAGAAGGCCTGGTAAAAGTTGGCACAGCAACTGTGGCCGAGGTTAAATCATATTCAATTGATGAAACTGCGGACACAATAGAATCCACATCAATGGGCGATGCTGCTAAAACATTTGAATCTTCACTTACATCCTTTTCTGGATCTGTTGAGTGTCATTGGGATGAGACAGATACAGCTGGCCAGGTGGCTATGAGTATTGGTTCAACCATAACACTTAACTTATACCCAGAAGGTTCTGCAAGTGGCGATACTTACTATAGCGGTTCTGCAATCATTACTGGTAAAACAGTATCTGGTACGCATGACGGATTGGTAGAGGCAAGTATTAGCTTCCAGGGTAGTGGAGCATTAACTATTACAACAGTATAAAAATGTCAGTGATAGATAAGGCAAAAGCACATTTTGATTCTCTAGGAATTAGGGAAATCAAAATACCAGAGTGGAGCGAAGGAGAGCAGGTATTAAAAGTATATGCAAAGCCATTAACGCTTGCAGAAATGTCTAAATTGCAAAAATTAGCAAAAGATGATGATGTGGCATTAATGGCCTATTGCTTGATATACAAAGCCTTAGATTCTGAGGGTGAAAAAGTTTTTGATCTTTCAGATAAACACGCAATGATGCACAGCGTTGATAAAGATGTTCTTGCTAGAGTTGCCATGGAAATAATGGGAACGCCAGACGAAGAAAATTTAGCAAAAAAGTAGTTAAGGATAAGGACTTATTTGCAAAGTATTATTTAGCTGAACTGTTGCATTGCACAGTGCAAGAATTGGAAGAAAAATTAACCTTATCCGAGTATGAAGGCTGGTTGGCTTACATAGAAGAAAAAAATAGGCAAATAAACGATGGCAAAAACTAATTACAATTTAAGAATAAACGCCAAGGACAATACTAAGGGCGGATTTAATTCTGTTAACAATAGTATTAATAGAACCTCTGGTGCTATGAAGAAATTGGCTGGGGCTTTTGCTGGTGTCTTTGCTGTTAGGCAACTTGTTAGTTTTACAAATGACACCTTAGAGATGGCAGATGCTATTGGTAAAACTGCCGATGCGATTGGTGTAAATATTGAATTTTTACAACGCTATCAATTTGTTGCTGAACAAGCTGGCCTAAGCACAGAAGAATTTAATAAGTCTATGATGGTTTTTGCCAAAATGACTGGTGAAGCTGCAACTGGTGTTGGTGAGGCTAAGATGGCCCTGGAAACATTGGGTGTTTCATTGCGAGATTCGGATGGCAAATTAAAATCTACTGAAAAATTATTTATGGACTTTTTTAGAGCCACAGACAATGTTGCTGAGGCCAATAAGAAGGCTGCTTTTTTTGCGGATGTGTTTGGTAGGGCTGGTGTTAAAAACACTGTTATGGCCATACAGGGAACTGCTGCAATGGAAGATATGGCCGCAGCTGCTACAGGTATATTTAGCGAAGATAGTATTAGAAGTGCCGAGGCTTTTAATGACACCATGAACAAATTAAATCGCCAAATAATAAATCCAATGAAAGAAAGTCTAATTAATATTTTAGGTAGCTTATTAGCAATAGGAGAAAGAACAGGTGTTTTAGAATTTGAGGTAACCACAAAAAGTTTAACTGAATTACAAGACAAAATGGCTCTGTTAAATGCTGAAACACAGGGAATTATGGATGCGTTAAGTAAAGACAATGCACCAATAGAAATGCTAATGGAAAGATTAAAAGGCGTTATGGAATTGGGCGGCAAAGTTGGAGCTAGGATTAGAGCTATATTAAATAATGGCGGAGAAGATACAAAAACAAATCCTGTACAAGCAGCTTTAGATGGCTACATAACTGCTCTTGGTGATGTAGAAGAAAGACTAGGCAAAGTTGCCGTTCAATCAATGAAAAAATTTGAAGATTCAATTATTAACACATTAAAAACTGGTAAATCTGGATTTAAAGATTTTGCTAATTTTGTAATTGAGCAGTTATTAAGAATTGCTATACAAGAATTAATAATTAAAAGAATAACTGGCGGTGCATCCAAATTTTTCAGCAGCCTTAATTTTGATGGTGGGGGATTTACAGGAATGGGTGCCAGGGCAGGTGGCGTAGATGGCAAAGGCGGTTTTCCAGCAATACTACATCCAAACGAAACAGTTATAGATCATACAAAAGGCCAGGGCAACAATGCACCAGCAACAGTCAATTTTAATATTTCTACAGTTGATGCGGCTGGTTTCGATCAGTTATTAACATCAAGAAAAGGCTTAATTACTTCAATAATAAATAACGCCATGAACAATCAAGGCAAAATGGGGGTTGTATAAATGGCTGGTCAATTTCCAACAGATCCAAATTTTAGTACCATAAATTTTAAAGGCGAAACTCCAACACTTGTTAACCAGACTTTATCTGGCCGCAAACAAGTTAGACAAATTGGATCCCAATATTTTTCATTCACAGTGCAAATGCCACCCATGCAACAAGAAAAGGGCCAGGAAGTATTTGCATTTTTACAAAACCAAAAAGGCTCTTTTGAAGATTTTACAATTGTAGAGCCTATAGATAATTTAGGATCCAGTAAATCTGAAACAGATATATTGGTTAATGCGGCCCATGTTGCTGGTGATAATACGATTGCCATGGATGGTTTTTCACAAACTACTGGAGTTCTTAAAGCTGGCGATAAAATAAAATTTGCAGGCCATACAAAGGTATACATGGTTACGGCCAATGCTAATGCTACAGCTGGAGCTGCAACAATAAGCATATCGCCAAATTTAGTGGCAGCCCTAGCAAACAACGAGGCCGTTACAGTCAATAAGCCTAGCTACACTGTTTATCTTGCCAGCAATGAAATTATGTATGTAACTAATGCCAGTGGCTTTTACAGCATTTCATTTGATGTGCGAGAGGCTATTACATAATGCCAAGAAGTTTATCAACAGCCATACAAAACCAGGTATCAGCAACTGCAACCAAGACAGCTTTTTTGGTTGAGTTAAATTTATCAACAGTAATTAGGCTAACAGATTGGTACACAAATGTTTCTTATGATTCTAATACTTATGAGGCTGGTGGATCTTTTTTGTCAGTAGATGGAACAACTGAAACTGGCCAACTGCAAGTAAATGAAATAAACATTGGTTTTTCAAACATAACAGATCAAGTTAGATCCCTGGTGCAAAACGGAGAATTTACAGACAAAACAGCAGAAGTTTATTTAGCTTATTTTGATGCAAACGAAAGCATTGTAGGTGCAATTAGTTTTTTTACTGGTCAAATAAGAAATGTATCTATTAACGAAAATATAAACAGCTCAAATTTATCTATGGTTGTTGCTAGTCATTGGGCAAATTGGAATTTAACTAAAGGCAGGCATTACTCAGATGAATCACAACAAACTTTTAGCACTGGCGATAGAGGCCTAGAATTTGCTGGCCAAGTAAAAGAAGATGTTAGGTGGGGTATGTAATGAATTTTTTTGCTGCTGTTGGTGAATTTTTTAAAGCTGCTTTTGCACTCTTTGCCGAGGCCAAACTAATAACACAAATACAGGTTGCATTAACAGCAGCGACTTTAGTTGTAGGTGTTAAAGGGTTTATGCAGGCCAGGGCAATGCTTGCCAAAGGCCAAGACATATTAGCAAACAAAACTTCTATGGGTGGCAAAATTGGTCTTATCTATGGAACAAGAAGGGTTGGAGCGCAAATTATTTACATGGATGTTTCAGACAATGATTCCAGAGATATGTATGTTGTTTATGCTTTGTCAGTTGGTGAATGTGATGAAATTTTAGGCAGAACAATAGAGCTAGACGGCAACCCATTAACTGATTCTGCAAGATTTAGAAATGGCGGTTATATAGGTTCAGACAATATATCTTCTGGCTCTGGATCTTTAAATACAGTTACACAAAATGGCACCAATAGTTTAAATCTTACAGCTGGTACTTTTGGAACAGATCCAACTGCTAAGTATAGGTATGTTATGAATTTACATCATGGGGCTGCATCACAAACAGCAGATCCTATGCTTGTTGCATCTATGCCAAATTGGACAACAGCACATAGGCTCGATGGTATTTGCTACATAGCGGCTCATTACGGCTATGACAAAGAAGGAATGTGGCGAGGAGTGCCACAATTGACAGTGCAAGTAAGAGGTAAAAAAGTTTTTGATCCCAGAGATTCCAACCAAACATTTGGCACTGTTTCTACTTACAAACATTCAGACAATCCAGCTTTATGTTTTCTTGATTACATTACAAACAATGAATATGGCAAAGGCTTAACATCCGCACAAATTAATATGTCAACTTTTACAGCAGCTGCAAATGTTTGTGATACCCAAGTAGATCAACCATATTTTAATGGATCTGCAAAAAGCGTTACCTGGGATGGAACTTCTGGAGATAACTTTATAAACATTACTGGCAGCGGTGCAAATACTGTTTGGTGGCAAAATAAGCCTGGAGAAATGTTGGTTTTAAAAGACCAGGCCAGCAACACAGTAGTAGATCAGATACAAATAACAGAAGTGCAAAGAACACAATATTTTGATGATCTTGAAAAATACCATGTGTATTTTAACGGCACGCTTGGAGCAACTTATTCCTCACAGAACGGAACATCTTTATTAAAAGTCAAAAGATTTCATTGCAATGGCTATGTTGATACAAATAAAAATGTCATGGACAACGCAAAAGAACTTTTGGCAAATATGCGAGGCATATTTTTGTACATAGATGGCGTATATGAATTATCAATTGAAGATACAGGCTCATCAACATTTAGCATTAATGACAATCACATAATTGCTGAATCTGGTATAGGTGTTGATTATGGCAATAAGGATAAAAAGGCCAATAAAGTTATAGTTGAATTTTTTAATGCCAATAAAAAATATGAATTAGACACTGCCACAGTTTTACATTCTGCATCACCATTCACAGCCGATGATGGTGGTGAAGTGTTAGAAATAAAAGCTGAGTTTCCTTTAGTTACAGATCCTTATATTGCTTACAACATGGCTAAAGCAATTTTAACCAGGAGCAGAAACCAAACAACAATACAGTTTATGGGAACGCCAGAAATGTATAAGTTAAATGTTGGAGATATTGTAGATCTAACATACGCTGGCCTAGGTTTTAGCGGCAAAGTTTGTAGGGTTGAGGCCCTAGAATTGCAATCTAATGGATTGGTTGCTGTTAGCTTAATAGAGTATTTTGATGTTTATACCTGGGAAGTGCCACCGCAAGAAGCAGTAGAAAAATTATCAAACTTGCCCTCAGCTTTTGCTGTTAAAGCCCCAACTGGTTTAGCTTTTACAGACAGCGGATCTAGCTCAACTACCAGGCCTTTTTTGTCCTGGACTGAACCAACAGATTTTCCAGATTACACTTTTAGAGTAAATATTGTTGATAGTTCTGGGAATCAATTAACCAATAAAATTGTAGATACTAATAATGCAGATCTTAATTATTTACCTAAAGGCAATAGCTATGTTGCTAGTGTAAGCTCAATAAATACTTTGGGCGTTGAATCAGATCCTGCAACATTAACTTTTAGTATTACAACAGAGCCAGTAAATACGGCTGATATAAAAAATGCAGCTGTTACTTTATCAAAAGCTGGTACAGATTTAGTGGCCGCAATTAATGCTGGTGGTGCCAGCTCAACTGAATTGATAAAAGCTACCTCAGCACCAAGCACTAGGGTAAATGGCGATGCGTTACAGGCCCAGGATTTATGGGCAGATACAGACGATAACAACCAGATTTATGTAAGAAATGCAGCAAACAATGGCTGGGAAAAGGCCAGAGATTCATCCCTAGTTACTTTGTATAATTCTTTAAATTCAACTGTAGGCACTAACACAACAAACATTGCCTCAGCACAAAGCAACATTGTTACTTTAACAACCAATACAGCTGCCAATGCAACTGCCATAACCAACTTAACCTCTACTGTTGGTGGCAATACCTCAGCAATAAGCACCGAGCAAACAACCAGGGCCAATGCAGATACTGCTTTAGCAGGCGATATAACTTCGTTAACATCAACTGTAAGTGGCGTATCTTCCTCTGTAACTACAAACGCTACGGCCATATCAAATGTTAACGGCAACGCTTCTGCTGGTTTTGTTTTAAAAACCAATGCAGCTGGCAAAGTTGCACAAATGGTTTTAGGATCTAACGCATCTTCTGGTTCTGGTGCAACAAGCATTGTTTCATTTTTAGCTGATACTTTTCAAATTGATAACGGCTCTGGATCAAGTGTTAGCCCCTTTATTGTCAGCGGTGGAACTGTATTTATTGACAACGCCAGGATCACCAATTTATCTGGAACAAAGATTGATGTTGATACTTTGGCCGTAAAATATTTTGCAGATGTAACAAGTAAAATTTATAACCACGACAATACAGCCGTACCTTTAACCAGGGTAAATTCTAATTACCTTGCTTCTGGCAACAGTGGATCAAGCGGCATTCATACTTGCGTGCCAGTTACCATAACCAATTGTAGATCTGGCGGATCATTTGTGGCCTATGTCCAGGGTATTTTAGGTAATGTTGCAAACATGGTTGTTGAGTTTTCAACAGATGGATCTAATTATTCAGATGCTACAGGCCAGGTTTTTACAATCCAGGCTGGTACTTTTAGAGGTTACACGCTTTTATACAATGGTACTTTAAGCTTTGCATCTGGTGCCAGCACTGCTTATTTCAGAGTTAAATTTAATGGCAACCAAAACTACACTCAAATTGGTTTAACAGTAACTGTAGACAACACAAACTAAAAATATATATGCGTAAATCAATTAATAAAAGTAAAATTTATAAACAACAAAAGGGTAGCTAATGGCTCAACATGATTACAATTTAATCAATCAATCTGGAGCAAATTTCAGAGCTGATTTAAACAATGCACTCACTGCAATTGTTTCTAATAACTCTGGAGCAACAGAGCCAGCGACTAAGTTTGCCTATGAATTGTGGGTAGACACTAGCAGCTCAGTTATGAAGATCCGCAACAGCGGTAACAATGCCTGGATTACTTTGCCCTGGAGTATTACAGCTGATAATACAGTTGATATTAATGGCGGTACTGTTAATGGCATAACAAGTTTATCGTTTAGCAGTGGATCTACAGTTACATCTATATTAGATGAAGATAATTTAGCCAGTAATTCAGCAACAGCTTTAGCAACTCAGCAATCATTAAAAACTTATATTGATTCCCAAGTTACGGCCCAAGATTTAGATTTCCAAGCCGATAGCGGTGGGGTGCTTTCAATTGATCTTGATAGCGAAACATTTACTTTAAATGGCGGCACTGGTATAGATACAGTTGGAGCAGAAAACACTGTATCTTTTGCTATTGATTCTACAGTTGCAACCTTAACTGGATCTCAAACATTAACAAATAAATCATTAGATCTTGATAATAATACTTTAACAAACTTAGAAGTTGATAATTTAAAAGCAGGTGTCCTGGATACAGATCTAAACTCAGCCTCTGGATCCGATAATACTTTGGCCTCAGCCAAGGCAATTAAAACTTATGTTGACGGCCAGGTAACTGCCCAGGATCTTGATATAACAGATGGATCCAATTCAATCAGCATTGATCTTGATTCTGAATCATTGTCTTTGCTAGGCGGCACTGGTATTTCTTCCGCAGCTTCTGGCAATGGAGTTACTTTCTCAATAGGCCAGGCAGTTGGTACTTCAGATAATGTTGTTTTTGGAGTTGTTACAGCTGCTTTAACTGGCAATGTAACTGGCCAGGTAAGTGATATATCAAATCATTCAACCTCAAACCTTAGCGAAGGATCTAATTTATATTTTACAGATACCAGGAGCTTTGCAGCTTTTGATACAAGGTTGGCCACAAAAAACACTGGATCTTTGGCAGAAGGATCTAATTTATATCATACAACTGCAAGGGTACAAGCTATATCGATAGACAATGTTCTTGAAGATACAACTCCGCAGCTTGGGGGCAATCTTGATATCAATGGCCAAGAAATAGTAAGCGTATCAGATGGCAATATAAAATTATCTCCCAATGGATCTGGTGTTGTAAGAATTGATGGAGATACTGCTGTTGATATAAAACAAGGATCTATCTCAATAAAAAATGGTGGTACACAATCATCAATTGATTTTTATTGCGAGGTTTCAAATGCACATTATGCAAGATTACAAGCACCAGCTCATTCTAGTTTTGGTGGTAACATTACAGTTACATTGCCATCAACAACTGGCACAATAGCTTTAACCTCTAGCAACATCACTGGCAATTCTGCCACAGCGACAGCTCTGGCCACACCAAGAGCTTTTTCTATTAGTGGAGATGCAACCGCTTCAGCGACAAACTTTAATGGCACTGGCGATGTAGTGTTAAATTTAACAATAGATGATAATGCAGTTGCCCTGGGAACAAAAACCACAGGAAATTATGTGGCCACTATTGCAGGTACAACCAATGAGATTGAAGTATCTGGCAGCGGATCTGAAACCTCAGCTGTAACTATTGGCTTGCCAGACAATGTAACTATTGCAGGAAACTTAACTGTAAATGGTACGACCACCACAGTAAATACAGACACGCTTGCAGTTAAGGATCCATTAATTAAACTGGCAACAGATAACAGCGGATCTGATTCAGTAGATATTGGATTTTATGGCCTGTATGACACTTCTGGATCCCAAGATCTTTATGCTGGTCTTTTTAGAGATGCCAATGATTCTGGTAAATTTAAATTATTTAAAAATCTCCAAATAGAGCCAACAAGCACAGTTAATACAAGTGGAACTGGTTACGCTGGCGGAACTTTAGTTGCAAGCCTTGAAGGGAATGTTACTGGCCAAGTTTCAACTTTATCTAATCACGATACAGATGATCTGAGCGAAGGCTCAACAAATTTATATCACACAACAGCAAGATCCAGATCTGCAATATCAGCTGGCGGAGATCTTGCATACAATTCAAGCACTGGTGTAATTTCATTTAGCCAGGCAGCATCTGCTGTTACATCTGTTAATTCGCAAACTGGAGCTGTGGTATTGACCTCAGCAAACATTGCTGAAAATACTAACCTTTATTTTACAGATGCTAGAGTGGCAACCAAAATTGATTCTTATGTAAATAAAGCATTTGTAGATAATCTTGCAGTTGTTGCTGCAACATTAGCAACACCAAGAGCAATAGCTTTATCTGGTGATGTTGTAGGAACTGCAAACTTTGATGGTTCTGCCCCAATAAGCATATCAACAACTATACAAGCAAACAGTGTTGGCCTAGGAACAGACACTACAGGTAATTATGTAAGTACCATTGCTGGAACATCAAATGAAATAGAGGTATCTGGATCTGGATCTGAAACAGCATCTGTAACTATTGGCCTTCCAAATGATGTAACAGTATCAAATAATTTAACAGTATCTGGTAACTTAACAGTTACAGGAACAACAACACAAGCTGGAACAGTAATTACTGATTCTAACTTTCAAGGTTTTACTGATAACAACACTGGTAATTCAACTGATTTTGGTTTTTATGGTAAGTATGTAGAATCAGCAACAACAAAATATGGTGGTATTTTTTATGATGCTTCCACAGACAATACATTTAGATTATTTTGTGATACACAAACCAAACCAACAACAACAGTAAATACAGGAGCTACTGGCTATACTGTTGCAACTCTTGTAGCAAATTTAACAGGCAATGCAGACACAACAACATCACTTGCAACAGGAAGAACTATTGGAATGACTGGCGATGTCCTATGGACTTCTGCAAGTTTTGATGGATCTGGCAATGTAACTGGAGCTGCAACAATTCAAGCGGATGCAGTTGAGCAGTCAATGATTGCAGATGATGCAGTGGGTGCGGATCAATTGGCTAGCAATGCAGTAGTAACTGCATCAATAGCAGACGATCAAATTACCCAGGCAAAAGTTGCGGCCAATGCAATTGGAATACCAGAATTAAATGTTTCAGATGGCTCAAATGG
>Ga0209535_1001734_pt1 | contig 14553 bp, 18 predicted proteins | sample LinPmetageLP28_FD_184041 | JGI IMG/M metagenome (GOLD analysis project Ga0209535, IMG submission 184041) | Marine viral communities from the Pacific Ocean - LP-28 (SPAdes) (version 2) | ecosystem: Environmental > Aquatic > Marine > Oceanic | place: Pacific Ocean | collected 2009-08-22 | reverse complement strand
TTAGAGGAGATGGATATTATCATTTTACTTTTAGAATGGATGTAGTACCAAGATATACGGCTTTTTTTAATCCTAATGGTGAAAACTTTACTAACCTTCAGATAAATTATGTTAAGGTAATTTAAATTTTTTTTGATTTTATAAATTTAAATCTTATTTTTTTATCTATTATATATATATAATAAAAATGAGTCATTTAGTATCACATCAAGAATCTCTTTTAACAGATATTAAAAATAATACGGCTAATATTAAATTAGAGGCGGACGAAATAAATTTAAATGTAGATGGTTTAGAATCATTAATAGCTTTAAATAATGATAAACTAGACCATTTATCTAGTAATATAGATAGTGTAAATTCTAATTTAAATCCTGTTCTGAATAATATTGATGGAGAATTAGAGGGATTAACCAATTTATTAACAACAGCAAACTCTAACACCGCTCATATTTCTGATAATCTAGACCATGTATCATCTAATTTAGATACAATAAATTCTAATTTAAACCCTGTTCTGAATAATATTGATGGAGAATTAGAGGGATTAACCAATTTATTAACAACAGCAAACTCTAACACCGCTCATATTTCTGATAATTTAGACCATTTATCTAGTAATATAGATTCAGTAAATATTAATTTAGGTATTTTAGATGAGAACCAAGATGATATAATAACAGGAATTAACCAAAATAAGGCTCAAGTTCTAGCTCTAACTACATCTAATCATACAGATATTATAGCAACTAAAGATAGAATAGATGTATTAATAACTCAAAATAATACAAATCAAAACCATTTATCAGATAATTTAGACCATTTATCATCTAATTTAGATTCAATAAATACAAGTTTATCAGATGTAGCAACAGAATCCACCCTTCAGATTATTAGTGAATTTACCTGCGATACTTCAGATACTACGATTTCTTCTAGTGTTTTACCAACAGGAGGCTCTACAAGTACTCTACAAAATACAACGAACACAAAATTAGACCATTTATCAGATAATTTAGACCATTTATCATCTAATTTAGATACATTAGAAACCTCAAATCAACTAATTCATACTACTTTATCTTCTCGTGTAGGTCTTGTGAATACAAGTATTAATAATTTAATAACGGCAAACCATACAGATTTAGAACATATTTCAGATAATTTAGACCATTTATCAGGTAATCAAGACACTTTAGAACATAGTTTAAATGCTATGGAAGGAAAACAAAACGACACAATAACAGCAATTAACCAAAATAAGGCTCAAGTTCTAGCTTTAACTAATGCTAACCATAGTGATATCATAGCAACTAAAGATAGAATAGATGTATTAATAACTCAAAATAATACAAATCAAAACCATTTATCAGATAATCTAGACCATTTATCAGCTAATTTAGATACTTTAGAACATAGCTTAAATGCTATGGAAGGAAAGCAAAACGACCAAATAACAGCAATTAACCAAAATAAGGCTCAAGTTCTAGCTCTAACTACAGCGAACCATACAGATTTAGAACATATTTCAGATAATTTAGACCATTTATCATCTAATTTAGATACTTTGGAAACTACCGCTAATTCTATTGAGGTTGAAGTAAAATTAGGTCAGACTTGTGAGGATAAAGAAGTTATAGATGATGATGCTTTAAATCCTGAAACCCTCTCTATCGCTATAGATACTGAATCATATAAAAATATTAGATTTTATGGTAATACTACGACTTCTTCAGCTTCTTTAGGGGGTAGTGATTTATTAGTTTTCGGTTCTAATAGTTCTTCAGGAACATATTATCATTTAGACCAAGTTGGAAGTTTTCAAGGAACTACAATAACAATCTCAGGAGGGAGTGCTATACATTATATAGGTTTATCATGTGAGAATGTACCAAGATATTTAAAAATATTTAATAAAAATAATAGTTCTACATTTACAATAACTAAATTGAGAATGGTAGGGAGTAATAAAATGATTAATGTTTAAGAATAAAGTTCAATATACAGATAAATGAAATAATACAGAAACTAAGTTTCCTTATCTAAAATTCCTAAAAATTAAATTGTTTTTATAACGACTTAAAAATAAAACATTATAATATATTAAATATGAAAGGGGTTAAATATAATCTTACTATGAAATTACCTGAAAATCAGATATATGAAAAATCTAATATAAATATGAAAGATTTAATTAAAGATATTGAAGAACAATTTAAAACCAAATATTTTTTAGATGATATAATTATAACTAATCAAATTATTTATAATATCTGTAAAAGACCTATGAATTGTTCTAAACTTTTCAGAAATAAATTAACTATTATGAAAGTATTGGAAGCTTAGTTTCTGTATTATTTCATTTATAGGAATCTTTTTTTTTTAATTTAAAATTTTTAAAAACATAATTAATTTAACTATGTTTTTTTCTATTCTATATATATATACATAATGAAATTAATAAGAATTACATCTAATAACCCTGAGGGAAGATTTGAATCATTATTTAAAACTGATATTAATATTAAAGAAAATTCTAAGATAGGTCTGAAAAGTGCTACTTTTTCAACACATAAAGAATATTTTGTTATTGATGGAAATAATAATAAGATACAATTTAAATATACAAATACAGGAGCAATCCAAGAAATTTTTTTAAATAATGCTACATATAATTTATCTAATGCTTCATTACTTTTTAAAGATTTTACAGATAAATTAAATGATGGTATTGTATTAATAGGAAAAACTATAGGAATACAGTTTTTAGTAGATGTAAATAGACAAGGTAATTTTTCATTACAATATAAATTTAGTCCTTTTGTTTTAGAAACTAAATATTATAAATCTTCTAATATTACATTAACTTCTTTCGGAATTAATAATAAAAATATTAAATCTTCACAAGCTTTAGATGTTTTAGATGATTCTTCTTTATTCCATTCTGTTAAATCATTTACAAAAGGCTCAGGATTATTCAGAGTTAAAATGACTACATTTTTAGATAGTGGAATTGATGGTAATGGATTATATTTAGGATTAACGAGAACCGACCCCTCTAAATTTGATTCTCCTACTTTAACAGATTTACAAAAAGATTTATATATAAGAGTTAATAGAGATGGAGCTAATGGCGGATTTTATGAAGTAGGATATTTAGATATAGATGGAGTTCCTTATATTTTAACATCTACTATAGTACCTGAACCTAATGATTTTATAGAAATACAAAGAGAACAAGGTACTTTTAAATTAGTAATTCATAAAGGAAATACAGACCATTTAATATTTAGTTATAATGATAAAAATGATTCTGATTATTTTCCTTATGTTATCATGAGAAGTAATCAAACACATTTAAAATTAGAAAATATAAGAATACAATTAAATCCTTATTCTTTTGATTCTCTTTTATCTGAAGAAGTTTCTGAAGTTAATACAGGATTAGAATTAGGAAAATATAATCCTAGACCTGAAAGAAAAACTATAAATACATTAACTTTTTCAAGTCTTCCATTTATGGAATTTTTAGGATTTGATATAACAAACGGAAATTTATCTAGAGTTATTCAATCTAAAGAACCAAATTTTTTATCAGAGGAAATATTTTTATTTAGTATTTTTAATGATACATATTTAATAGTTTTAGATAATTTAGAATTAGAGTCTTATGATGGATTTGATGGAGTTCGTAGAAGTATTTTGGAGGTAATTCCAGCTGAAGATAGAGATGAAAATAGCATTATAGAATATCAACCAAATAATATTAATTTTATTAATTTAAAACTTCCTAGAAAAGTTAATATTAGAAATATCAGAGGTAGAGTTTTAAAATCTGATTTAAGTCCAGCAAATTTAAAAGGAATGCTAAATTTAACATTATTAATTAAGGAAAATTAATAAATTCCTATAATACATTAAGAAAAATTTCTATTTTATTAATCTTTTATTTTTAAGAATCATTAATTTATTTATTTTTATTTATAAATTTTTTATCTATTATATATATATATAAAAATGAGTAAAATATTATTTCACAGAGTAGAGGTAGAAAATGCTAAATCTTCCTATGTCCCTCACGATGACCTAACATTTTTTTTAAATGCTGAAGGAAGGGCTTTAATGAAAAATTCCGTAAGGGTGGAAGGAGTTATTGCTATTAGAAAAGGAAACGGTGCTGATACAAATGCTAATAGAATAGAATTAACAGACGATATTAATATTGATAATGTGATAGGTATAAATGCTATAGTGGATAGTTGTTCTGTAGAGCTTGGAAATATTGGATTAGTAGAGCAATTTACAGAATATTCTCGTTATTGTAAAATGTCTGAAATTGGTGAGAAAGATGAAAATGATTATCATTCAGGAGTAGCTATGGCTGAATTAAAAACTCCATCAGAAAAAGGAACGCAAGCTCTAATAGTAGGTTATACTAATGATAATACAGGGGCTACAGATGACGAAAAAAGAGATATGGATTTTAGTTTTAAACCTAGATTATGTTTAAATAAAATGTCTGATGATTTAAGTTTTCAAAAATCAGGACAAATTAAATTATCATTAACATTAAATAGAGTCAATCAGGTTTTATATGGAATTAATGTAAATTCAGGCTCAAACACAGGTACAACATATTATATTAAAAATCTTAGAGTGGTTTTTAAGAGTGTTCCTGATGAAATGAATGATGTTGAAATGAGAACTATATTATCTTTAAAGAGTTCTATTGATTCTCAATTATCAAATACTCAGAGCCGAGTGCCTGCTGTAGTGAGTGGAGTTTCTTGTTGTTTCTTAAGACAAAATAAAGAAAATGATGCTAAAGAATGTAATACTTCTATGGATGTTTTAGAAGGTATTTCAGAACTTCAATTTTTATTCCAAGATTCAACAAGTCAATATATTTCTTATGTTATTGATAGTAAGGCTGAAATGATTGATAAATTTATAGAATCTTTAGAAAATTCAGGACATAATCAAGTAAATAGTAATAAAAATATAATGAATTTTGGAATTGGTGTATCTTTTCCTCCTGTTGATTTATCAAATCAGAAATTTAATATTCAAATAAATAGTAATTTTTCAACTTTATCATCAACTCCTTACATTATATATCAATATTTTCATTCTTTCGTAAGTGTTTAGGAATTTTTAAAATTCTGTATTATTTAATTTATTTAGTTTTAAAATTAATTTATTTAAATTAATCTTAAAATTTTTATCTATTGTATATATATATAAATATGTCTTTTTATTCTGGCGGAGAAATTAAAACACGAATCTTAGACCCTGTTAATGATATTTCAAATGTACGAAGTGAATTTAGATTAGATGATTTAGGAGCTGTAATGTCTAATATGAAACTTTTAGATGTAGGTTGTAGAGTTGATTCAGCATCAACATCTTATAATACTTTAACTGGTGCTTATGGTGTTATTAAAAATATTAGATTAATGGATAATAATACTGAATTAAGTTCTTGTAGAGATGCTAATTTATTTTTAGGATTTAAAAATTTACAAAATTCAAATAGTCAAAATGAATCTTTAGGAAAATATGTAAGTAGAGGAGAATTAGGTTTTTATACTGATTCAAGTTCAGGAGAACAAGCGGAATCTAGAATTTTAGTAGCTTCCGTGGAAACTACCGAAGAAATAACTTCTAAAGGTCATCTAGAGCTAAGACAAATCCTACCTATATTAAATTCGGTTAGGAGTTTTGATAATTTACGATTTAAAAAATTAAGGCTCGTAGTAGAATATGAGAGTAATCCTGCTAAAGTCTGTGAATCTAAAGCTAATCCTATCCATACTACAAGACCTTCTTTATGTGTTGATGTTATAGAAGATGAAGGAGTCAGAAATTCTGAATTAGAAAATACTCCTGAATCTGTGAATTGGGTAGAAATTGAAAAAGATAGTTTTATTATTCCAGCTGTTTCTAATTTAAGTGGAACTAATACAACTCAATCTCAAAGTTCTAATAATAAAGTTAATGGATTTAATAATAAAACCTTGGGAAGAATTCTAATGATGAAACAAAGGTCAAATATTAATAGTTCTTTTAATGGAAATGATGTCGTGGGTTTTGGAAATAACGGTTCCAAAGGATTATACGAACAAAAAACTCAATATAGAGTGAATGGAAGGAATATCTTAAGTGGTTCAGGAGTGGAAGGAAATAATTCTAGAATGGCTCTTTTGTGTGATACTTGGGGCGATATTAATCAAGTTCTAGCTGGTAATATTTTAGGTTCTAATTGTTCTGCCTTCACTAACGACGGAGTCAATAGGGAAGGGGAGACTGATTATGAAGGCATTTTTATCGGTGAAATGGTACGGAATTTAGAAATTCTTATTGATAGAGTGGGAGTGTTTGATACTGGAGGATTTTTTCAGGATGCTGATGAATTAATTGTTAATGTTTATGGAGAAGTTAATAAAAATATTCAGATGAAAGGAGATGAATATTTAATTTCATACAACTAATTTATTTATAGTTTTTTTACATTTAATAATTATCTTATTATATATATATATATAATGAGCTATTCTAAAACTTCTATTATTCAATTAAGAGAATCAGACCAACAAGATAGAACTGATGAAAATGAAAACGGAGATTATGAAATTTTAATAAATCCCCCCTTAGAGCTTTCTGATTCTGATGAGGTCAGTTTGAAAAGTGCCTTCATAGATTCAGTAGATTCTTCTTCAGGGAAAATTATTATATCTGAAGAGGAAGGACAAGCTTTTTCCATGAGTTTTTACCATTATATTTTAAATAACGATGTTGATGATAAAGTTTTTAATTTAGGACAACCTCCTCAAGTTCAAGACCCTAATACAGGTGTTATTAGTTCTTCTACGGTTGTAGCTTCTCAACCTGATGGAAAACATTATTTTTTATCTACTTCAGGAACCTCAGGAATCGTAGTAAGAAAAGAATTAACAGGAATTACATTTTATCAAGCTCCTGATTATGGAGTTAAATATTGGGGAGACATTCATTTATCTTTTAATTATACTCCTGAATATCAAGATACTAAACTTCCTCAAGCTGTTTTAAATGTAAAAATTCCAAAAGTTAAAGGGGAAAGAAACACTTATACAGATATTTCTTGTAAAGGAACTAAATTTAATAGTGCTTTTCCCTTTGAAATGATTGTAGATAAACATAATAAAAAAGCTATTCTAAATTCTGATGTAAATCCTAATAAAATAGATTTTAATTCAGTTGTTAATCCAGCTTCCTCTCCTACGAATGTTTTAACACCTAGAGAATTTACTATAAAATTTAATCTTCCTGCTGGCTCTTATGACCCTGATGAAATTTCTAGACAAATTACAGATGAAATAACTAGATTAAATAGAGGTACTGACCCCTTATCTAATTATTCTATGGATTCTCCATTATTAACAACAAATCAACAAGCTAAAGAAACTTTTTCTAAACCTGAAATTTATTATAGCGGAGAAGATGGACTAAATTTTTATAATTATAATGCTGGGGAATATCTATCAGGAACATCTAATTTAGGTTTAGAATTTAAACAGGGGTTAAATAAATTTGTGATAACTATTATGAATATTCCATTATACGATTCAGGGGGTTCAGGTCAAGTTTCTATTACTTCAAGACAAATAGGAAATTCAGGAAATTATTTTATAGCTAATAAAAATTGTGGTATTGTTTTTAGTGATTTACAACCTCCTTCAGTTTGGTTTAAAAAATTTGGTTTTAGTAGTGATATTTTAATTAAATCTAATTATACATATCATACATCTATAGGAACTCTTTCTGATGTTGAAATTCCAAGATTTTCAGGAGAAGGTTTTCAAATGATTACAAAGCCTTTTAATCCTCCTATTCTAGAGGGTGTTAATACAACAGGTTCATTTAGAGGTTTAGATGTTGTAGTTAATAAAACAAATCAAGGAGGAGGAGACCCTAACGGACAGCAAGTTTTACCAGTTGATAAAATAAATGCTTCTACATTAGTTCAAAATCAAATTTATTCTGAAAGTTCTTTACAACAACAAAAATACACTTATGGATATTATATGATAGAGGTTGATTTTGGTATTCAACAATATTTAACAGGAAAAAACACTTATACTAATAAAATACAATCTATTATTAGTCGTTTTTATAGTAATGATTCCTATACTAGTGCTTATTCTGAGGGTTCTATTCCATATATTCATAGAGGACAAACAATAAAATTAAATAAATTTAAAGTTAGAATTTTGAAAGATACTGGCGACCTAGCAGATGATATAGGTTCTAATAATACTATTTTTATGGAGTTAAATAAAGTTGTTAAATCACCTCAAATAAAAGCTCTTCCTGTACCTTTATTAGAATATGAAGAATTAGAAAAAGAAGAAAAATAATTATCTAATATAAAATAATAATGAATTTACAATATTTTAGAGATTATTACAAAAAAAATAAGAAAAAATTTAAAGATTATCATGTAATTTACTATCAAGAAAATAAGGATAAAATTCTTGCTAGACAAAAGTTATATAATGAAAAAAATAGTCTTAGTATTAAGAAATATCAATCGCAATATTTTCAAAAACAAAAATATAAATTTAAAAAAAATAAAAATACGGAAGGAATGAATGTAGAAATAAAAAATACAATAATTTTATTTGATTAAAATTTTTTAACTCTTCCTTTTTTCTTTTTTTCTTTCTGAGCTTTTTTAATATCTTTTTTAGATAATTCTGATAAGGTTTTAGGGGTATCTTTTGAAATTCTTTTAGTAGGTCTAAAAATATCTCCTTTTTTTTGATATGATAATTTTCCTTCCTGAGTAGTCCATTTTTCTTTAAACCATCTTGAAAGCCCAACTTTTTCCTTTTTTTTTCCTATATATTCTCCTCCTCTTTCTTTATAAGTTTTAACTAATAAACCACTTCTATAGGCACTATGTTTAGGAATTTTTTTATAAATTTCTTTTTTTACTTTTTCATATAATTTTTTATTAGATGGTTCAGACATTATATAATAAGATATTATTTTTTTTTCTTTTTCTTTTTATTTACCTTTTTAGGAATATCTTTAAAAACATCTTTTTCTTTTAAAAATTTTTCTTTTTTTATAGGTGTTAATTCTTCCATTAATTTTTTTCTATCTAGTGTTGAATTATTCATTCTTAGATTTCGTTTATACATATTAATATTAAGTAAGATTTTATTTCATTCATTAACATTAATAAAGTTTTCTAAATCTGTATGAAGTTTTTTAATTTGTCTTTTTAAATTTTTGTTTTCTTGTTGTAAATCATATATTTTAACTTTTAAAACAGAAATTAAAGATTCAATTTCATCTATCACTTTACCTATCATATATATTATATACTATATCTTTTATTTTCATTATCATATTTATTTTTTTGTTCTTCAATACTTTCTATTTTTATAGTATCAATTATCCCATCACCATCACTATCGTTTAAAGAACACTTTGATTTACAACATATAAAAACTTTACATTTTATCAATTTTAGGAAATTTGTTAATTTCATTTTTTTAATATATATATATATTATATAATAAAAATGTTTTCTTGTTCTCTTTGTGAATCTAAAAATTCTGATGAATGGCTTTATACTTCTAAATTTTGTTCTAAATGTAAAAAAATTAAACATTATCTATCTATTTATTCTGATAGAGTCTATGAGATTCTAGATGAAGTACTTTCTAGAACTGAAGATAAACAAAATAATAAAATTAATCAAGAAATTAAAAAAGAAATTGAAAATAAAAAATATAATCTTAGAAATAAGATTTCTAAAACTGAAACTGATGAAAGTTATATAAAACCTAAAAAATAATATCTAACTTTATATTAATAATGTTTGTTGAATTTAAAAAATCTACAAATCCTAAAAAGAAAATGACCGCTATTTTTTATGATGAAAATAAGAAAAAAATAAAAACTACTCATTTCGGTTTTGAAAATCCGAAAGATAAAAATAATGATTTTACAAGGCATAAAGATGAAAAAAGAAAAGAAAGATATTTAAATAGAAGTAAAAGTTTTTTGAGAACAGGAGATTTTAAAAGAGCTGGTTATCTTGCTAAATGGATATTATGGAATAAACCAACATTAAACGAAAGTATAAAAAGTTATATGAAAGAATTTAATTTAAAACCTTACAAATAAAATATATTCTAATTATAAAATGGCTGGATTTAATACTAAAACATTTACAAAACATGATGATTATATGACTCCTAAATACGCTTGGGAAAATATTATAGATTATATCCCTACAGAAAAAATAATATGGGAATCCTTTTATGGTAATGGTGATAGTGGAAAATTTCTAACTGAATTAGGATTGAATACTATTCACGAAGATATAGATTTTTTTAAAGAAAATCGTGGGGATTTGGTTATATCAAATCCACCATTTACATTATGTAAAGAAATATTAACAAGATTAAAAGATTTAGATAAACCTTTTATTTTAATAATGCCATGTAGTAAAATATACACCCAATATTTTAGAAGGTTGTTTAGTGAAAGTGAAAACCCAATACAAATTATTATTCCAAGAAAGCGAATCCAATTTATTAAAACGCTAAACGGTGAAATTCCTGAAGACTATAAATCTAAATGTAATTTTGATTGCTATTATTACTGTTGGAAAATTGGGTTAAAACGAGATATAACTTGGCTGGATTAATTAGAAAGATTATAAACCAAAGGTAATCGAAGATAAATAAAATATATCCTAATTATATATAAAATGGTTAAATTAAATGATTACACTATGAAAGAATTACGAAAAATGATACAAGCTGTAAATAAAAAAGTTAAAATAAAAGACTATGCTAAAAAAAATAAACAAGGGTTAATTGACCTTATTATGAATCACGAACAAATTAAAGTTATTGAGGGGGGAAACGCTGTTAAATTAATTGTTAAAGCTGTTGAAAAATTTGATAAAACAAAAACTCACAAAATGCCGAGTGGAAAGGTAATGACTGGGAAAACTCATAAAACTACAAGTAAAGAGGTTAAATCTAAAGTTAAAGAAAGTAAAGTGTTTGAAGAACCACCTAAAAAAGAAAAACCAAAATTTATAATATTAAAAGAAGAAATTAATGATTTACTGGAACAAACAAAAAAAAGTAATGAAAAAAATAAATCTAAATTGGATAAAATGACACCATTAAAATATAAAAATACTATTAAAAAACAAAATAGTAAGTTTTTAGACGAGGTTAAAGATATTTATAATAGTCTTAATTATAATTTTGATATGACTAGTATAAAAGAAGTTGATAAAAAATTTTATGAAATAATACCAAAAGAACCTCCTAAAAAATCATCAAATACTAAAATTAAAAATGATTTATTAAAAGTTTTAAATAAGCATTATGGTGAAGTAGCAAAATTAGAACAAATGTTTTTAGATGGTAAAATTACACAGAGTAAATATGATGATAAAGATGCTGAATTAGAAGAAAAATTAGATGATGATTTATATAATTTAAAGGAAAAATACAATATAAAAAATTTTAATGATGATACAGAATTTTTTAAAAGTATGGAAGGACAAAGTAAAAAATATATAAATGTATTAAAAGAAAAAAGTTTTGGAGGTTTTAAATCAATCCCTAATTATGTGAAAGCAAATAAAATAGGTGATAAAATAATAGAAAAAGAGAAAATCCCAAAAAAATCAAAAGCAGAAAAACCAAAAGCTAAAAAACCAAAAAAAGCAAAAAAATTGGTAAATAGTTATTAATCGTTATTTAAACAAATATAAAATATAATATATATTATATAATGGATTTTGAAGAAATAGAAGATTTAATAGGTTGGAATTTATCATTTAATATAAGTATCAAAGAAACATTAGAAGATATTAATAGATTAGATTTATTAGAATATTTTATTATAAATGATTAAGAAATTATTACAGATTTTTTTTCTAAGTAATATGTAATAATGTCTGATTATGATGAAAATTTTAAAAATGTTGATGAATCTGATGAAGAAATTGTATTAGAAATAGAACCACCTAAAAAAATAAAAAAAATTATAGAAAATGATAATTCTGATATAATAAAACCTGAAAAACCAAAAAAGAAAAAAAGAGAAATGACTCCTGAAAGAAAGGCTAAATTATTGGAAAATTTAAAAAAAGGTAGAATTACCGCTCAAAAAAATAGACAAAAGAAAGCTGAATATAATAAATTAATTAAGGAAAAAAAGAGAAAGGAAGAAAGACAAAAAATAGATGATGTATTAGAAGACGATTATAAAAAAAGAAGTTCTAAACAAAATGAAAATAAAAAATTAGAATTAGAAATAGAAGATTTAAGAAGACAATTAAAAGAAAAAAATAAACCAAAATTAGAACCTGTAGAAGAAGAAGAAGATTTAGATTTTTTAGAAGTACCAAAAGAAGAAACTGTTAAGAACAAAGTTCAAGAAACAGAATCTAAGATTCCTAAAAAAATTAAACCTGAAAAACCTAAAATTATTTCATCAGGAAGATTAAAATTAGGTTCTAGATGGAAATAGAATTAAAATTTTTATCTAAATACATGTCTTTATTTTTATTAGAATAATTTATAATTAAATAGTCAAAATTTTCCTTAACTACTGACCTAAATAATTTTCTAAATAATTTTTCATTTTCTAAATAATTATTTTCTTCAGATATAATTTTTAGTTGTTTTTCTGAAGCGTTTCCTAGTACTAATCCAGAGGCATTCGAACGGCAAGAACTTAGGATATGTGTGTAGAATTGTGAGCTTAGAAAAATTGATATATTATGTTTTCTACCATTACAAAAAACTTTATTTATAATATTAAAGTATCCTTTTTTTAAAGCTCCACTCCAACTCATATCATCTACAATCCATACTTTATTAAATGGTTTCTTACCTGATTCTACTCTTTCTCTAAATTCATCAGTATTACTATCATATATAGCACTTAAAACCTCTTCATCAAATTCAGTTATTATATTTTCATCAGGAACTTGTTTGAAAGATATTAAGGACTCTAATTTATTATCATTAATCATAGGACTTATTATTATAATATCACTTCCATTATAATCATTTCCATAGAATTCTTTCCTAAACATATTACATATAAAATTTGATTTTCCTTGCCCTGTTTTCATAACCAAAAGAACCCTGAAGGGAATATTAAATATTTTTTCTTTTTTAATAACTAAATCATCTGATTTATCCTTTACAATTTTTAACTTATGTTTTTTTAAAGATTTATTCATAATTTATATCTATATTATATATATAGAAAAAATATGGACGGTTTTTATCAATATGAAAATTTATTAGGTTCTACTCAAGTAAAATCTTCAAAAGGATTAAAAAAATATCAAGAAGAAAAAGAAAAAGAAGATAATAAAGAAGATTTAATTAAAGGCTTATCTGAATCATGGATTACCGATTCAGGGGAGGGTATTTTAAAAGCTGGGATTCATAAATTAAGAAATAAAGGTTCTCAAGTAGTTTCTAAAACAATTAAAAAAGGAGTAGAAATAGGAGGAGATTTATCTAAATTAGGTGTATCAGAAACTTTTAAAAAACAGAGTAGAGATGCTAGACAGTTTCTTCAACAACAAGCAACTCAAAAAATTGAGAGTTTAAAAGGAAAAGCTTCAGGAGTTTTAGGAAATGTGGGAGAAGGTACAGCAGGAAAATTAAAAGGAAAAATTCCTGAATCTCTTGGAGGTTCTGTAGGTAAATTAGAAAAAAAAGTAGAAACCACATCAGGAAGTATATTAGGAAAAGGTAAGGGAGTATATCAAAATATAGTAAGTTCTAAAGGAACTTTAGATTCTGATATTCAAAAAGTTTTAGGAAAAAATCCAAATACTAAAGATTTACAAAGTGCTTTATTAACACAAGATTTAAGAAATGCTAAAAATAAAGGTCTTAGATTAGGATTAGATGATATGACGAACTCACAATTACAAGGACATAAAATTAAATTACCTTCTTTAGGACAAGATGAATTAGAAGAATTAGGAAAACAAAACGAAATTAGAAAATCTGGAATTAAATCAACATATAAAACTTTATCCCCTGAAAATAAACAAACTTTTAAAGACTCGTTAAATGAAGAAAGACAAAATTTAAGAAAAACAGGTATAGGAGCAAAAACACAAGAAGAAGCAGTTTCTAAAGATGTAGGATTACAAGAAAAAGTTTTAAGTAAAATTATAAATCCTTCAAGTGAAAAAGGAGTAGCAGGAGAAGGAAGTAAATTAATAGGAAAAATTGGAGGTACTTTAGGAGAAGGTGCTAGTATAGGATTATCAACTATAGGACAAAAAGGATTAAAAGGAAAATTAGAAGCTGGAGGAATTCAAGGAGCTTCTGATTTAGGAGAAAAATTATTAAAATCTCAAATAGGTGAAGATGTTGGAGGAACTTTAGGAGGTCTTGCTACATCTATTATAGGTCAAAAAGGATTAAAAAAAAAGGCTGAGGCTTTGGGTCAAGAGGCTGGAAAAGATGTATTAAAAGCAGGATTAAAAAA
>Ga0209535_1001732_pt1 | contig 14562 bp, 21 predicted proteins | sample LinPmetageLP28_FD_184041 | JGI IMG/M metagenome (GOLD analysis project Ga0209535, IMG submission 184041) | Marine viral communities from the Pacific Ocean - LP-28 (SPAdes) (version 2) | ecosystem: Environmental > Aquatic > Marine > Oceanic | place: Pacific Ocean | collected 2009-08-22 | reverse complement strand
TCCCTCCATTCTAGACCTTATATCAATTAATTCACTAAGAGTTGTTGATTGATGTTGATCATAATCTTTAAATTGTTGTTTTTGTACCTCTAATAGTTGATCTTGTAGAAAAGCCAACTTATCCTGCTTTGTTTTAGTAGAGTTTGTGAGGTAAGTAGTGTATGCGACGGTGAGAATGACCCCTCCAGACATAAATGATAAAATAAATAAAAATACTTCCATGTGGTTACTGATTTTAATTAATAGATTTGATTATATATAACTTGTTCGACTGTTAAGTCTCGTTTGTATTCACCTTTTTCATATAATGCCAATGTTGGATAAAATGGAATCGTTTTTGGGTAATATTTTATGGATGTTAGGTGCTTTATAGCATTAACAACTACTATAGGATCTTCTCCTGGAGTATTTGGTAATTGTTTTTTTAACCTATCGCACATCCCACAACCCTCTTTGGAAAACATTACTAGTAGTTTACCTTCCGTAAAATAATCCACAAGATTATCTTGTTTCAATTCTATCATTTTCGACATATGCCCCAATATACGAACAATTATGTGGTATCCCAAATTATCTTTCGTATTTTATCGATGTATTGTTAGGTAATATATACGTATCGATATATGCGTTATTGTAAAGGAGAAGAAGAGTTTAGCTCCGCAAATATAAATTAAATAATATGAAAAGATCATTAAGATTTAGAATACCCGATGATTGGGGTTATTATGGAAACAACCATTATATAGGACTTAATTTTTTAGGTTTTCAACTTCACGGAATGTTTCAAGGTAGGGAAAATTGTAAAATGCTTGAAATTGGAACATATAAAGGAGAAGGAGCCCATATTTTTGCTTCATTAGGTATATTTAGTGAAATACATACTATTGATCCTTGGGAAGGAGAAGAACGAGCTTTAGTAGACTTTAATGAAACTTGGAGTGATGTTAAAAAGGAGTATTGGACTAATGTAAGACAATTTAGAGACATAATTCATCACCATAAAGACTATAGCTATAATATGGTTGATAAATTTGCTGATGGGTATTTTGATTTTATTTATATAGATGCTAACCATACTTACGAAAGTGTTAGTAGAGATATTGAGGATTGGTTACCTAAAACTAATCTTTTAATAGGTGGGCATGATTATCAAGATGAATGGCCAGGTGTTATTAAAGCTGTTAATGATAAGTTTAAACGTCCTGATCAAACCTTTCAGGACACAAGTTGGTTATTTAGGATTAAAGATTAATATTTATAATAAACATTTTTTATGAAATTACTTATTTTATCTCATCCGTATAACGGAGCTTGTAATTTTGCTGCCGCTGTTGCAGCTGATTTAGGTCACAATTATTTTCAACTTCCATTAGATAACGAAGTTCCTAAAAAACAATATTTAGATGGTAATGAATACGATATACCTAAAGGAATGGCTCCTCAAACCCATGGCCTTGAAGGATATAATTATCCCGATGAAATACCTATTAACACTGTTGTAACCCACTTTGTTGAATGGTTTAAATTACCAGGGAATCTAAATGAAGATCAATTTTTAGCCGCATTTATTCCTAAATTTGATAAAGTATTGATTATAAGAAGTAATGATATTGAATTTAATTGGAAAAGTCACTGTGCTGGTTTAGCAAAAGAACATAAAAACAACTATTGGTGGAAGAAATTTAATTTAGAACATGCAGTACACCCATATGAAGATGATATGATGGATCTTGCTATATATAATAAACATATGAATGCTCATAGTTTTTTAGTTAATTTTACTAATAATAATTCTTATCCTAACGTTACATCTGAAGAACTATATAACAATTGGGATGAAAGTTCTTTTGGAGCAATGATTAATTCTTTTGATATTGGTTTAAATGGATTACTTAAGGATAGTGATAATAACCATGTTTATAAAACCATTTGGGGTGAAGTTACTATGTGTCATTTAAATCAAGGTTGGAGATGGTAAAAAAATAAAAGTTATGGATTTTGGTGTAGATAAAATTTATGTAATTAATCTAAAAAGACATCATTTACGTAGAAAAAATATTAAAGAACAAAGTAAAGAGTGGGGGTTCCAATATGAACTTATAGAAGGCATTGATAATGCTGATAAACGCGAAGACTTAGAGTTTTTTAAAAATATTAATAACGTATTTTGGGATCCTGCTGGTAGATGTACTTTAGCTATTTTATGTTGTGCGATGTCACATCGAAAAGCATATAAAGCATTTTTAGACTCAGGCGCGGAAACCGCGTTATTTTTAGAAGATGATGTTGAAATTACTGGGCGTATATATGAGTATGATTTTAATGCTATAAGAAACGAGTTAGACACATTAGATTGGGGAGTATGTTGGTATGGTAAATACATAGAACATATTTTTACACGTGATAAAGCTAGTAAACATTTATATAACGCTGAATACCATCATGGTGGGCAATATGCTGGACATTCTTATGTTTTAAATCGTAAAAGCGCCCAATGGTTCTATGATAATACAGAAAAGATTAAATATGCTGCTGATCTTAGACTAGAATTTTCTCCTTTTAAACATCTTACTGTTAATAAATCTATATTTGTTCAAAAACATATACATCACTATGTTGATAATATATGGGTTGAAAAAGAATTTATGCATTATACCCTAGAAGACTCTACAGGGTGGGATGGTAAAACACACATTTCACAATTTATGAAACCTAAAAGTTTTAATAGAGCGGAAAGAGGCTTTAAAGATAAAGTGCTCCATGGTTGGGAATTTTTCTTTTAATATTTATAATAAACATTTAACATGGCAATAGTATATCAAAAATCATTTTCTGGATCATTAGATAGCAATGGAGCTCAAAAAGCAATGCCTCTACCCGCTTTAACTAAGGGTACACCATATACATTTACATTAGGATCTAATACTTCTTGGCAATCATATTGGGATAATCCATCTAGTTTATATTTAACTTACGAAACGCCATATAACTACTCAGGATCTTATGCTGGTCAACCTAAAAATGCATCTGGTAGTTTTGCATTCTCAAATGTAAATCAAAAATTCGTTACAGCTAGTTTACAAAATGACGACTATAAATGGTCAGTAAATGGAGCGTTTGATGATGATAATCTCCAAAACCCATCAATAGTATTTACACCTGATGTAAACGTTGCATTAAGTGAAAGTTTTGTAAGAGTGGTTGGTGAGTTAGATTTCTTAATAACTATATCAGATTAAAAGCTTCTCAAAGTAATGCACAGGAGGCTTGGCTACCCGAGATAGGGTTCGTATATTTACCATGTTGTAATAATGAAGTTGCAACACTAAATAATAATAAAGGTTATGGTAAAATTAAGTCAAGTATTAGAATTCATTCAGAATGCAGATCAATCAGAAATTAAATCAATTAAAAATGCAGTTGCTATTAAAAGATCAGAATTAGCACATGATGCTAAATTATCATTTAGAGTAGGTGATACTGTAGGTATTGATCATAAAAAAATATCTCCTAGTGAAACATTTAGAGTTATTAAAATTAATGCTAAAAATATTAAAGTTCAAGGTGATAGAGGTTCATATACAGTTGCACCAAGTTTATTAGTAAAAAAGTAATTGAAAGTAATGCACGGGAAGCTTGGCTTCCCAAGCAGCCTTTCGTATATTTAGGTATAAATAAATAATTAATTAAATAAATAAAAGTTATGTTAGATTTACAAAAAGTAGAGTTTATGAATAAGAAGGAAATGAGTGAAATTGCTCCAAGTATTTTCACAATGAAACCTTCAAATGAAGTTACAGAAAAATATACACACATTCCAACTGAAAAAGTTATTGATGATATGGAATTGTTAGGATGGGGTGTTGTTGATGTTAAGCAAGTTAAAGCTAGAACAGCAAAAACACAAGGTGTTCAAAAGCATTTAGTTGTTTTTAGAAATAATGATGTTGTTATTAATGGTGAAGATGGAGATACAGTTTTTCCTCAAATCGTAATGACTAATTCTCATGATGGTAAAAATGCTTTCCAATTTACAGCTGGATTATTTAGAATGGTTTGTGAGAATGGATTAGTTATTTCAGATACTCAATTTGATGATATTAAAATGCGTCACATGGGTTATACGTTTGAAGATTTACAAGTGTTAATTAAGGATATAGTTGAGAAATTACCTTTAACTGTTGATTCAATGAATAAAATGAAAGCAGTTGAATTAGAAGAAGAGCAAATGTTTAATCTTGCTAAATCATTTCTTGATATTAGAGTAGAAGGTACTCAGAATACTTATGATAACCAAGCAATTGAGGATGTTTTAAATGTTCAACGTAAAGCAGATGAAGGAAATATGCTTTGGGAAGTATTTAATAGAATTCAAGAAAATATCATTGATGGTAATTTTGAATATAAAACACCATCAGGAAAATTACGTCAAGCTAGAATTATTAAGAATTTCAAGCAAGACCAAGATGTGAATAAAAAAATGTTTAGTGAAGCATTAAAATTAGTAGCATAATGAAAAAGTTTATTTACATAACCTTGATAAGTTTCCTTTGGGCATGTAGCCCAGAGGAGCTTATTAAACCCTACCCTTGTGTAGACGGAGATTGCAATGCTAGATTTTATCTTGATGAACAAGTTCAACCTAATGCTTATCAAGATGCGAATGATTACTGGCATATTGAGTTTTATGGCCCTAAATATTTTACTATTAGAGGTGAATTAGACCAATTAGCAGATGAATATGTTATTAACAAAGTTCCATTAATAGAAACGATATATGACTCAGATTATTGGATAGCTTTTGACTCATTAACATTTACTGTGCCAATTTATTCAGTATTAAGCTGGTTTTCTAATGGAGATTGGAATAATTTAATACCAGTTGGCAATAATGAATATACTCTTACAGATATAGCACAAATTCAACCACCTTTAAACATAGCTGGATATCAGATACAAAAGAATTTTTGTTGGGAATGTCCATATGCTGAGACTTTAATTGGGACTAGAAGTAAATATAACTATAATCCTAGACAACAGTTTTATTTAGATAATACTATGGTAGGAGATACATTAAAAATTATGACTAAAACATTGTTTAATAATGATGTTGGTGAAAGAGTCGAAATTGAAAATGAATTTAATATAATTGTACACTAATGGAAAGACTTACAATAGAACAATCAAAAGAATATATACCAGTAAAAGAAAATTACTCAGATACAAGTATTGAAGCAGCAGAATATTTTACTTTAACACCAGCTAAAGATGGTTGGGAAAATGTTACTTATTATACTGCTAAAAAGCGTGGTATTTATAATAAGAAAGGTGAAGGTGATCAGTGGGTATATGTTTTAAGAAATAGTAGTATGCCAGGATTATATAAAGTAGGATATACAAAACTTACACCAGATGAGCGAGCAAAACAGCTTTCTAATGCGACGGGTGTGCCAGTTCCATACGAAGTAGCATGGGCTTACCGTTGTTTTAACGGCGAACTATTAGAAAGCGAAGTACATCATGCAATGAAACCGTATCGCGTTAATAACCAAAGAGAATTTTTTAGAATTCGATTAGGTGATATACAAGAAATAGTAGAAAAAATAGGTAAACAATTTAAATAAATAGTTATGAATAGTATAGATCAAAGATTTAAAGATATTAATGAAAATAAAAATAAAATGTATAACAATATGAATATTACAAGTGAACAACCTCAAGAACGTGATCCTAGAGTTGAATTAGTTAATGACTTAATGGCAGTTTCAACAATAATGGAGGATTATTACAGGTTTCACCCCGCAAATCCTAAACAAGAAAATGTTGTTGAGGAATATGCTAAATTGGAAGCAATTAAAGATCAGATTGAAGTAGATATAAATAAATTAGATGTTAATAGTAAAAGTTAAAAAAGGACAAAAAATTGAGCAAGCTCTTAAACAGCTAAAACGCAAGTTTAGAGATACTGGTACTCAGAAAAGTATTAGGGATAGGAAAGAATTTGTTAAGCCTAGTGTAATTAAGCGTAGACAAAAACAAAAAGCTCAATATATCCAAAAACTTAGGGACCAGGAAAGCGATTAGTCAATATGTATAATAAATTGATATTATGTACATATATAACGCAAAATGTGTCAGAGTAGTTGATGGTGATACCATTGATGCAACCATTGATTTGGGGTTTGATACCTGGAAAAAAATTAGAATCAGATTAGTCGGTATGAATGCTCCGGAATCAAGAACCAGAGATTTAGAAGAAAAAGCTAGAGGCCTAGCCGCAAAAGCATTTCTTAAAGATATTTTGGGTAAGCACGATAATGATTTTATATTACACTCCCAAGGTGTAGGTAAATATGGTAGATGTTTAGGGAATATATTTTTAGGAGAGAAAAACGTTAATGATTTAATGATAAGTGAAGGACATGCAGTTGAATACCAAGGTGGAAAAAGATGATAGACAAAGATAAAATGTTTCAATTATTTGAACAACCTGAAGATAAGGGTGATGGTAAAGAATTAATCACTATGACTGATTCTGTATTAGATGAACCATTTACTAAATTAGGTATGTTCACGAAACTTATTATTAACCACAATGTATTTCACATGAAATTAGAAAAATTCCTCAAATCTGAAAAACCAGACTATGATGTGAATGAAGCTAGAAAAGCATCTGAATTTACTGTATTTAATCGTGCTTGGTTTTATATATCTTCAATTGATATGACTGATAGAAATCATTTAGAGGCAATTATGGATTTTAAAACAAAACCATTTGTTACTTCATTGAATCAAGCTATATTATATTTTCAAGGACCGGATGTAGAAGAATATGAAAAATGTGCAAAGTTATTAAAAATAAAAAACTTTAAAAGAGATATTGAAAATCCCGTGTCTATTTAAAATCCTTTTGGTACCTTGGAATCACAGGGTTTAGGAAAAAATGGGAATTGAAACAAAGGCACCAGGGGATAAAGGGATTAAACGTTACAAATATAAATAAATAATAAAAGTTATGAAACTAACAGCAGAACAAATCCAATCAAATTGGGAAACATTCAACAACAACATCAGCGATCATATTACAGGCGATCGTAAACAAAAATTATTAGACTTCTATAAAAAATATGAAGAACGAATAATATTAATGCCCGCATCACATAAAAAAGAATACCATTCAGCATTTCCAGGCGGATATGTTGACCATGTAAATAGAGTTGTTGATGCATCTTTAAAAATGTATGGTGTTTGGGAACAGTTTGGAATGGATACATCTACATTTACTATTGAAGAATTAGTTTTCTCTGCTATTAATCATGATTTAGGTAAAATGGGTGATGCTCAAAATGAATCTTACATCCCTCAGACTGATCAGTGGAGACGAGATAAATTAGGTGAAGAATATATGCATAACAAGAAAATTGCTTTTGCTGCTGTACCTGATAGAGGGTTATTTTTACTACAATCCCACGATATCAAATATACATTTAATGAGATGCTAGCTATCCAAACACATGATGGTTTATATGATTCGGCTAATGAAAAATATTTAAAATCATTCATGCCAGAAACAAAACCTCGCACATCTCTACCATTCATTTTGCACCAAGCTGATATGATGGCCGCACGTATTGAATTTGAAATTGAATGGCTTCCAAAGTTTTCACAAAATAGCGTGGCTGCGCCAAAAAAGAATTATACATTGACGTCAAATAAGAGTACTAAATCAAAGGCACTAAATACAATATCAAGCCCTGGTTTAAAAAATATGTTAGATAGTTTATGATTACAACAATAATAATATTAGGCATTTCAGTAGTAGTTTTAGGATTTACTACGTGGAATTTACTTCGCAAAACTGAGAAGCAAGAAGATATTATTCTTCAGTATGATAATTATATAACAGAATTTAATAAACAAATTGAGATTGCAGACGATCGTCTAAAAAAGATAGACGAAAAAGGGACATTTAAGAGTGATGATGAAATTGGTTGGTTTTTCAAACAAATAAAGGTAATACAAGATGGTATCACAAGGTTTAAAATCAACTAATGGTAAAGAAAAGACGAAAAAAGAGTAAAAATTATTTTACTCAAGATACGGAGGACGCTATAGTTCTCTACAATAATACTAAAGACCCTAAAATGAGGAGTGATATATATGCTAAGCATATTCATTACCCCTATTTTAAGTTAACAGAAAATATTATCCATACTTTTAAATTTTACCATACAGAGGTAAGTAATTTAGAACATCTACAACATGAGATAATCACCTTTTTGTTATCTAAAATACATTTATTTGACCCAACTAGAGGGGCCAAAGCATATTCTTATTTCGGTACTATAGTTAAACGTTGGTTAATATTATACAATACTAAAAATTATAATAAAAAGGTAAAGAAGGTTGATGTTGATGTTTTAACAAAAGACACTTCTACTTACACTTATGAGCAAGGTGATTATGCTAAAGAAAAAGATGATTTAAGTGAATATATTGAATTATTTTTAGCACATACTACAGAGAATATATTTACATTATTTCCTAAGAAAAACGATGCTCAAATAGCAGATGCAATACTTGAATTGTTTAGGAAAAGAGAAACCATAGAGGTATTTAATAAGAAGGCGTTGTATATATACATTCGCGAAATGGTTGATGTTAAAACACCAAAAATCACCAAAATAGCAGATAAGCTTCATGATATATTTAAATCTCAATATGTTTTCTACTTAGAAAATGGTTGGTGTAAGTTTTAACACTTATTCTATATCCATATTTATAATAAAAACATTATGGGAGCATTAGATAACGTAGTATTTGGTAAGAAAAAATTCTCTGATATATTAAGCGAGATTTACGATAACCAAACAGAAAAAAAGAAACAAATATCTGGATTAATTTCTGAATTAAAACCACTTATATCTGATATAGGTGATGCTACTTTGATTGTACCATTAATTAAAGAATACCTAGAAATTGGTGTTCGAAACGATGAACAATTAATTAAAATGGCTACAATAGTTCAAAGAGTAGTTAATAACTCTAACAGTGATGATGGCCTAGGCATATCAGAAGCAGAAAAAGACGAACTATTAGCTGAATTAGATAAGCTAAATACAGATTTTCCAGATAAAAACGAAAAATAATGGCTAATAACCCTTTCATGTCCTTATTTGGAGGAGTTGCTGCTTCATATGCAGAAAGTATCCAAAATCAAAAACTTGATCAACTCCAATCAAAAATACAATCAGCACGTGTAGTTGATATAAATCTGAATTCTGATTCTACTATGTGGGGGAATGTAGGGCAATGGTCAGGAATAGGTACTATTAAGTTCCAATTAATGACCTCTGTTGGTTCAAATAAAGGTGATATTGATAGGGCAGTTGGAAATTTAGCAAAACCATTATTTCCTAATATTAAAAATTATCCTTTAGTAAATGAATTAGTATTATTATTTGAACTACCAAACACACAAGAATCCCAATCTTCGACTAAAAAATCTTACTACTATCTAAATCCAATATCATTATGGAATGCCCCTCACCATAATGCTTATCCTGATATGTATTCTGAAGATAATGGACAATCCGCACCTTCATATAAAAAAGATTACCAATCTATTGAGATAGGAAACGTTAGAAGAGTAACAAATAAACCGACAAAGATACCTCTTAATGGAGCTAGTGGTGGTACTTTTGTAGAAAGGTCAAACATTCATCCTATTTTACCGTTTGCAGGTGATTATATTATAGAAGGAAGATTTGGTAATAGTTTTAGATTAGGTAACACTGCAAAATCAGGAGGAAACATAAAAAATAATTGGTCTGATTCAGGTGAAAATGGTAGCCCAATATCTATTTTAAGAAATGGACAGTCACCATCAGCTAGTTCTGAAGGTTGGATCCCAGTAACAGAAAATATTAATGAAGATTTAGCTTCAGTATATTTAACTTCTACACAGCAAATACCAATTGAAGTTGCTGTTTCAAATAGAGAAGAAGCTCAAGCTTCAACTGTTCCATTTTCAAATACAATTAAAAATACACCAATATCTCCTAAATCATATAATGCCCCTCAAGTAATATTAAATTCAGGTAGATTATTATTTAATACTACATCAGATAGCATATTAATGTCTGCCCAAAAATCAATAGCATTAGAATCACTTCAAGATTTAGCTATAAAATCACAACTAAAAAATGTAAATGTAATAGCCCCAAATGGTATTGTAAGTTTAGGTAAACAAAATGCAACTGAATCTGTAGTACTAGGAGACAAATTCTTACTACAGTTTGAAAATTTAGTTCAATCCTTAGAAAATTTATGTACAGCCTTAAGTGGCGAACCCATGATACCAGCAGCAGGGTCAGTAGCAGCATTAACAAAACCTGTTCTTGAAAATATTAGGAATTTAGTTCCATCTATGAAATCTCAAAAAGTAAAAACATCATAGAATGGCAGAAGAAAAAAAATCACTTAAAGATACATTAATAGCAGCTGGTAAACAATTTCTACAATCCCCAGCTGGTAAGACTATTTTATCTAAGTTAGCTGCTGCTAGTGGCGTAGAAGACGTAAAATCATTTATTGAGGACGCTAAAGCAGTAAAAACATTAGTTGATGAATATACTCCAGAAATAAAAACTTTTACTACAAAAGGTAGATTATATAATAAGGCTACCAATGAACCAGCAGTTGGAGTAGTAGTTAAACCACAACTAGCTTTACTTCCTATGGTATTGGAAACCAAAACTAGAAAAATTAAAATAGATGATCCTAGTGGAGAAAAAAACAAATTAACAGGTAAAGTAAAAAAAATAAAAATAGAAGAAACATATAAAGAATATGTTTGGGATGATAAAGCAACTCCACCAGAAATTAAAACAGATGAAAAGGGTGAATATGAAATTAGGTTTGGTGTACCTACTTTACCTAAATTAGGTGATACTATTTTAGTAAAACCTATTGTATTATATGAAAATGAACAGTTTGCCCCTGATTATCAAACATTAGTAACCCAACAAAATGAGGTATTAAAGGAATTACCAATAAAACCTTTGATTAATATAGAAGATGCAGCAGATGAAGCAGTAATTAAATTAAAAGCAGAAGCCAATGCTGCAGCCGAAAAAGTTGTTGGTTTAGCATTGAGTGCTGTTGAACAAGGATTATTAGCTGTAAAAAAACAAGTTTTAAAATTTGCATCTGTTATTCAAAATAAATTATTTCCCTTAGCTATAGGATTATTTATTATTTTTGGTATAACCAAAATTGCATCTGCTAACCAAAGAGCAGAAATTGCTGAAGGTAGATGTCCAAGTGATGAATTACTAAGAATGGCAATTAAAAGAAGAAATTCAATTGTAAAACAAATAAATCAAATATGGACAGTAATAATATTAAATACAGCTTTAGCTGCTATATTTTTATACTTAACTAATTTATTTAAAGCAGGAAAAATACAAATAAGTTCAATAGGTTTTCCAGTAGCAGTACCCCCAGGTGTAGGTGTACCTTATAGTTTAATTGCATTACTTGAAGATATTAAAGAAAAATTTGAAATATTAGTAGGTATAAATAAAGAACTTAAAAAAGCTCTTTTGATATCGTTAATATTTTTAATAATTTCACTTATAATAATATTAAGATACCTTAAGAAAATTGATAATATGATATCAGCATGTGCTATACCGAGTGATTTAAGTATGGTTGAAATAAATGAAGAATTATTAAAATTACAAGAAGATGCAATAGAGGATGATAAACAACCTATAAAAAGAATAGTAAATGGGTTTACAATGAATGTAGTTGAAGACACAAAGAGTGAGGTAGGTGGATTATATCGAAGATATGCAACCGCAAGTAACTCACAAGGAGTAGTATTATTAAAAGGAGAACCGTCATTTAGCTCAGTAGATCAAATATTAATTGACGAGTTAGCATTTTATATACAACAGAATAATTTAAAAGCAGATTAAGCTAATATTTATAACTAAATAACAACATAATGAAATTAAGTGAATTAAAAAACGTAGTAAAAGATGCCGTAAAAGAGGCAATACAAGAGGAGATGAAAGATATTCTTTTAGAGGCTGTGCGTTCACCTAAACAAGTAGTCTCTGCACCTGCAGTAGCAAGTGAACCTATACAAGAAACAGATAGGTTAAAATTAAGAGAAAATATGATGAATGTTTTAGATGGAATGAGACCAGGAGCAAACGGTACTTTAAATGCTACATCAGCAGATGTTCCTATGCAAGTAACTGGCCCAGTTGATAATGCAAATGGTAGTTTACCTCAAGGTAATGTAAGCATGGATCAAATAATGGGATTAATGAATCAAAAAGGATAAAAAATGGCGTTTGGAGCAATAAATAGATTCCCTAATGACACTAGGCCTAGAGTAGGTATTGGTGTAAATATACCTTTTACAGAAGGTGGGGTATTTACTCCTAATTATACAACAGCAGAATCAATTAAAAGTAATTTAATTAATTATTTTTTAACTAACCCTGGAGAAAGACCAGGCAATCCAGAATTTGGTGGTGGTTTAAGAAGATTTATTTTTACACAAATCAGCACCGAAAATATAGATTATTTAATAGAAGATATTCAAGGTAAATTATCAACTGAATTCCCAAATATAATATTAAAAGATTTAAATGTAAATGGTGGAGCTGAAAATACAGATAATAACAACGTCACTGTTGAAATATTTTATTCTGTTGCCAACACCGGGATTTCAGATGACTTAACACTAAACTTTGCATAATGGCAGTTAATAGAGACATAAATTATATAAATAAGGATTTTGGATCAATGAGAAATCAATTGATAAATTATTCCCAAACATATTTCCCTACTACTTATACAGACTTTACTCCAACATCACCAGGTATGATGTTTATAGAACAAGCAGCTTATGTAGGTGATGTATTATCTTTTTATTTAGATAATCAAATTCAAGAAAATTATTTACAATATGCCCGTCAACCAAATAATTTGTATGACATGGCTTATATGTATGGATATAGACCTAAATCAACAGGTTTAGCAACTGTAATAGTTGACATATATCAACAAGTACCTCGAAAAATAGTAAATGGATTAGCAGAACCTGATTATGATTATGCTATTTATGTAAATCCAAATACATCTATTACAACAACATCAGGAGCACCAATTACTTTCACTATTGAAGATCCAATTGATTTTTCAATATCAAGTTCAGATAACCCTACAGAGGTATCTGTAGCGCAGATTTCAAGTGGTGTACCTGATTATTATTTATTAAAAAAACAAGCAAGAGCATATTCAGGTGTTATTAATGAGCAATCATTTTCATTTGGTGCCCCAGTAGAATTTGCTACTGTAAATATACAGGCAGCAGGTAATGCCGGAATTATTGATTGTAAAGATGATAATGGAAATACATGGTATGAAGTAGATTATTTAGGACAAGATTTAGTATTTGATGGGATTAAAAACACAAATGTAAACGATCCAAATTCATATAATGATACAGATGCTCCATATCTATTAAAAACCAAATCAGTACAGAATAGATTTGCAACAAGATTTTTATCAAGTAATGTATTACAAATACAATTTGGAGCAGGTTCACCTGCAACAACTACTGAAGAAGTTATACCAAACCCATTTAATGTAGGTTTAGGTTTACCATTCTTACAGAATAAATTAACAACAGCATATAGTCCAACTAATTTTATTTTTACGGACACATATGGAACTACACCCACTAATACAACATTAACCTTTAGATATTTAGTAGGTGGTGGAGTTAAAAGTAATATATTAGCTAATACTTTAACTAAGGTAGATACTACTACAGTTCAATTTTTAAAAAGTGGACTAAATGGAACCACAGCACAATTTATATTTGACTCAATAGCAGCAAATAACCCAGTAGCTGCAAGTGGAGGTCAAGATGGAGATACAATTGATGAAATTAGACAAAATTCTATTTCACAATTTTCAACTCAAATGAGAAATGTAACACAAGATGATTATTTAGTAAGAGCTCTAAGTATGCCTTCTAAATTTGGTACTATCTCAAAAGCCTTTACACAAAAACCAAATGCTGATGAAGCAAATACAACATTAGATATTTATGTATTAGCAGCTAATGCAAATCAACAATTAACTTTAGCTTCTAAAACATTAAAAAACAATTTAAAATCATATATCAATGAATATCGAATGATTGGAGATACTATTAGTATTAAAAATGCATTTATTATTAATTTTGCTATTGATTTTGAAATTATAACATACCCTAACTATAATAATAACGAAGTATTACAACGATGTATAGTAGCATTATCAAATTATTTCAATATAGATAAGTGGCAAATAAATCAACCAATAATTACTCCAGATTTATCAGTATTATTAGATGCAATTGATGGAGTACAAACAGTTAAACAAATTAATTTTACCAATAAAGCAGGTATAAATAGTGGATATTCACAATGGGCTTATGATATGAATGGTGCTAATCAAAATGGCACAATATTTCCATCATTAGATCCTAGT
>Ga0209535_1001728_pt1 | contig 14581 bp, 12 predicted proteins | sample LinPmetageLP28_FD_184041 | JGI IMG/M metagenome (GOLD analysis project Ga0209535, IMG submission 184041) | Marine viral communities from the Pacific Ocean - LP-28 (SPAdes) (version 2) | ecosystem: Environmental > Aquatic > Marine > Oceanic | place: Pacific Ocean | collected 2009-08-22 | reverse complement strand
ATACCTTGAATACCCTGAGTACCCTGTGTTCCTTGTGCACCTGTAATACCTTGTATACCTTGAGTACCTTGAGTTCCTTGAGCACCTGTACCTTCAATACCTTGTATTCCTTGAATACCTTGTGTTCCTTGAGTTCCTTGAGCACCTGTTATACCTTGAATACCCTGAGTACCCTGTGTTCCTTGTGCACCTGTAATACCTTGTATACCTTGAGTACCTTGAGTTCCTTGAGCACCCGTAATACCCTGTCTACCTTGAGTACCTTGAGTTCCTTGTGCACCTGTTATTCCTTGTGTTCCCTGAGTTCCCTGTGCACCTGTTATACCTTGAATACCCTGAATACCCTGTCTACCTTGTGTTCCTTGAGTTCCTTGTGAACCTGTTATTCCTTGAATACCTTGAATACCTTGAATACCTTGTCTACCTTGAGTACCCTGTGTTCCTTGAGCACCTGTAATACCTTGTATACCCTGAGGTGATTGTGTTCCTTGAGTTCCTTGAATACCTTGAATACCTTGTATTCCTTGTATTCCTTGAATACCTTGAGGTGATTGTGTTCCTTGTGTTCCTTGAATACCTTGTATACCTTGTCTACCTTGAGTACCCTGTGTTCCTTGAGCACCTGTAATACCTTGTATACCTTGAGGTGATTGTGTTCCTTGAGTTCCTTGAATACCTTGAATACCTTGTATTCCTTGTATTCCTTGAATACCTTGAGGTGATTGTGTTCCTTGTGTTCCTTGAATACCTTGAATACCTTGTCTACCTTGTCTACCTTGTATTCCTTGTATACCTTGAATACCTTGAGGTGATTGTGTTCCTTGTGTTCCTTGAATACCTTGAATACCTTGTATTCCTTGTATACCTTGAATACCTTGAGGTGATTGTGTTCCTTGTGTTCCTTGAATACCTTGAATACCTTGTCTACCTTGAATACCTTGTATTCCTTGTATACCTTGAATACCTTGAGGTGATTGTGTTCCTTGTGTTCCTTGAATACCTTGAATACCTTGTATTCCTTGTATTCCTTGAATACCTTGAATACCTTGAGGTGATTGTGTTCCTTGAGTTCCTTGAATACCTTGAATACCTTGTCTACCTTGAATACCTTGTATTCCTTGTATACCTTGAATACCTTGAGGTGATTGTGTTCCTTGTGTTCCTTGAATACCTTGAATACCTTGTATTCCTTGTATTCCTTGAATACCTTGAATACCTTGAGGTGATTGTGTTCCTTGAGTTCCTTGAATACCTTGAATACCTTGTCTACCTTGTCTACCTTGTATTCCTTGTATACCTTGAATACCTTGAGCACCTTGAGTACCTGCACCTGTAATACCTTGTATACCTTGTATTCCTTGAATACCTTGAATTCCTTGAGCACCTTGAGTACCTGCACCTGTAATACCTTGTATACCTTGTATACCTTGTATACCTTGAATTCCTTGTGTTCCTTGAATACCTGTAATTCCTTGAGTACCTTGAGTACCTTGAACACCTGCACCTGTAATTCCTTGTATACCTTGTATTCCTTGTATTCCTTGTATTCCTTGAGTACCTTGAGTACCTTGAACACCTGCACCTGTAATTCCTTGTATACCTTGTATACCTTGTATTCCTTGAATACCTTGAATACCTTGTATTCCTTGAATACCTTGAACTCCTTGTCTTCCGGTTAATCCTGGGTGGTTTACTTCTACTACTTTAGTATCAGCTAATTCTATGTTTACGTTGGTACAATTAGAACTAATTTGTACAGATCTACAATTGCCTCCTCCACTACATTTATTACCCCCACATTTATTACACGCCATTTATCTTTTTTTTTATTAAAAAGGGTTACCCATTGTTACTTCGTTTGATAATCTAACTTGACCCATAAGTAATCTAGTTACAGTCATGCAATCACCACTTCCTGTCATTAATTCTAAGTCATAATATCCTTCATGAAAGGATAATTGTGAAGATGAATATGCTGATATATAAACTCCTACTGACCCTGATGTTAAAGGTTTAGGGAAACCTTGAGCTGATACTGATCCACTTAAATTTAACCCAGTACCACAAGGGCCTAAACTACTACTTAAAGTTATATATAATTGACTATCTCTATTTTGAGATGCTCTTATGGACATTCTAGCAGAATAGCCAGTTAAGTCTACGGGAGTGCAATCTCCATCATTGTATATTACTTCAAAATCAGTAGTAGCACCCTGCTCTATAACAAAAGAATATCTACCTGCTGCCATAATTTTTGTTATAAATATCGTAAAATAGAAGTAAATTAATGGTATCCGTTTAGTAATTCTAATAAATCATCAATAGCATTGTGTCTGTGGGAATCCTCTAACACACATTTAAAAACATATTTAGAATTAATTAATTTTGCCATATCATGATATGCAGAGTAGTTTTTGTCTTTTAAATCCATTTGATAGGAATCTCCACAAAATATTACTTTAGAATCTTTACCTAATCTACCTATAGCCATTGCTAGTTGTGAACGAGTTAAGTTTTGAAATTCATCTACAATAACAACAGCATTATCAAATGTTCTACCTCTAAAATGAGCTAATGAAACTAATTCAATAGATTCATCTTTTTCCATTTTTTCTAAAATTATAGGTTTATTATAAATTTTTCTCATATTAGAACGAATAGGTACTAACCAAGGTTCCATTTTCTCTCTCTCAGAACCTGGTAGAAATCCATTATCTTCAGTAGATATAGTAGGTCTTGTAATTATAATTTTATTACATTGTCTTTTAAAAAATTGATCTAAAGCAATTTGAACAGCTAGTAATGTTTTACCACTACCAGCTTTTCCTACTATAAAATTAAAGGGATGTTTTAGTATTTCTGTTTTTGCCTTTTTTTGTTCTTCAGATAAACTAAGTGAAAATTTAACTGTAGTTTTAGGGGGTGTTTTTGAAATATTATTCTTGGGCATAATTTATTTTTATTAATTTATCTAGACCTGCATTTATATGCATTGTCTCATCTAGTAAAAGATCAAATGTATATCTTTTATCTAAGGGTAGAACTAAATCTACCTGTGAACCCCATCTAATTAAACTAAATCTTTCATTTTGAGTGCAAAGATCTAGTTGCTTTTTAAAAGGAGCTATTACATTTACATCTTCATCGGCAATTTGTATTATATGATATGTGTAATCTAAAGAAGGTACATATATCTGGTTAGACATTCTTTCATTATATTTTAAATAATCCATATTATTGGGATTAATTACTTTATTTAGTAAATCTTTCTCAACAGCTAACATAGGTTTATTAGTAGACTCAATAGGTTCTAAATTTTTATATTTAATAACTCCACTATAAGGAATTCTATTTATATGAACATCATAAAATGACATAAATATTCCAATTACTAATGAAGGTTTATTATAATTTTTATCACCCATAACATCTTGAAGAGTATAATCTATACCTTTTATTTCAAGTACTTGCTCTCCAGGATAAGCTATTTTTTGGTATAAAATAGTTCCATCAGCAGGACTATAAAAATGATTATAATCTATATGAGTGGGTCTAATAGGATCTCTAAAGAAAAAATTATTACTTAATTCACCTACAGATAATTTAGATAATTCTTTTACTTCACCATTTAACCAATCTTCTAATTTTTCAGCCATTAAAGAAGTGATTTAAAATGATCTACTCTATTTAAATGCATTACCATGCAGCTTAACATAGCTCCTGATTTCATATATTCTGATAAATTAAATATTATAGGCTCCATTCCTTCATTAGAGCATATTTTTTCTAATGATGATATTTTATGTTTTTCACCTTCATAAAATTCATCTGATCTTTTTAATTCTGATATGTTTGAGGCACATAATATCATATTTCCTAATCTAACAGAATTAGCCATTCCATACATAGAATCATCAGTATTTATGTCTATAATGTTAGTATAGCGTGATATTTTAGCTAACTCAATTTTATCATATAACTCCGTACAAACCATTGTTGATCGTGTATTTAACGGAAAAATACTGCAATCTAAATGATACATATATTCATCAACCATTTTAACTTTAATGACTTCCATATCAAAATTTTCTTCCATCCAGTGGTATGTTTTTATGTCTGAACGAATATCATACCCACCTATATAAACATTATCTTTTAAATATTTTATATCTGCTTCACCTTCCCATTTGTGGGGTGATATGTGAGTATTATAACCCATTTGTTTAAAGAATTTTTCACCTATATATTCTTCTCCTTGCCTTGGGGGTGAGGTATAATTAGATAATAAAATATGATTTTCATTTTTAATGTGGGGTAATTGTAATCCTAAATTTGCTACATAAATTAAATCTTGAAAATTACCTTCTGCAGGTAATAAATGTACTAATGATTGTCCAGCCATAAAGTTATATAAATCCATAAACTGCTTATATGCTTTTGGTCTATTTATTGCTAATTCTTTATTAGACATTTCCTTCATCCAAACATTATTAGGATCATCTGTTGAAAAGATGTGGGAAATTCATTACGTAACTTTGAATTGGTAACTGTGAGGGAGTTTCTTTCATTTTAATAACTATTTTGTTGAGTATAAATATACTAAGTATCTACTAGGTAACCAAATAACAAAAAAAAAAAAGCCCCGCTAATGCGGGGCTTCTTTAAATATATGTTAAACTACTATTAAATAGTGTTTAATCCTGAACATTTAATTAAACCATAATATTCTGGTCTTAACATTTTCTTAGCGTATCTAGTCAATAGACCTTTACGTGGTGTGAAAGTGTTAGGATCGTATACCATTGGAGTCATAATTAATGGAATGTATGGAGCAAATACTGCACCAGCTTCTAAAAATTGTGTTCCTCTGTATCCAAGTAATATTTGATTTTCAGTCATATAAGGATTCTTATATACTTGATATCTACCATTTAACTGACCAACTTTCTGTACACCAAATGCGTAAGAAGCTTTTGCAGCATCACCGTCAGAAGCAGCAGCAAATCCTGGAATAGATTCTAATACTGTTCCTATTGTTGGAGAACAAACTAAGAAACTTGCTCCACCTCTAAGAGTTTTCTGGTGAATAATGTTAGATAATTTTTGGATTTTAGTTCCTAATGTTTGGAACCATTGTCCTTGAGAATTATAGAATCCTAATGAAGTTTCAGTTCCATTAGCATCTAAAGCAATTGCTTGATTGTTAACTGCTGACCATGTTTCTGTTCCAGCGTTAGCAGACTCAATTAACATATCAAGAATTTCTAAGTCTATTTCTAATGAAATATACTCACTCATAATTGAAGTTAATTCAGCTTCAGCATCTAAAGAATGATAAGCATTTAAATCTTGAGCAAACTCAGGAGTCCATACAGCTTTCAATTTTTTAGTTTTTGCTACAATAGCTTCACTTGACATTTGAACGTTAACTTGTGGGATATTGATTGGAGTGTTGTTATTATTCAACGTGTTGTTTCCATCCTCAAAATCACCCCTTTCAGCATCTGTTGGTTGTAAAGAATAAGATATTTGACAATCAGCCCCTAATTCTCCATTTAATGTAACAGCAGTTTCATCAATAAAAAACTGAATAACTTCTTTTGATCCTGCACCGGATCCAGATGTTAATAGTTTAGTGAACTGTGGGTATGTAGTTATATCTACTGCATCTCCCGTTGCTGGAGATCCTGAGAATAATCTAAATGATCTTACTGCTACCTTATCAAATTCAACAGCTAGTGATGAAGTTGGGAAAGCTAATAATCTATAAGTTGGAGCTGGGTTAGGAGTACCATTAGAAGCTAAGTAATAACCTGAACCTGAAAATGCACCATCATAATTGGCATCATCCCAAGAAGCAGAGTATTGTGTAACTGCACCTATAGCACCTGTTAACTGAGTAGAGTATGAATACTTACCAGCACCATAAAGACCACCTGTATTTGTGTTACCAAATCCAGAAGAATTAGTAGCAGGATTATCAGGTGATGGAGTACCGTACATAGATTCTCCAGCTGTAAATGGTGCTTTAGTAGTACCATATTGGAAGTCTAAGTAAAATACTAGACCTGAAGGAAGGTTCATTGGTTGAACCGAAACAAATTCTTTTGCTGCGATTTGACCAAATACCTTTCTAACTAATGGAAGAGCTACACCCGCCCATTGTGCTCCGGTTCCCGGAGTAAAACTACCAGCACCTGGATTTCCACCTGTAGTAGAAGTTTCAGTTACTAGCTGTTTAGCTTGATTTTCAAGTAACATTGACATATTGTTACTATCATTTCCTTCTAAACCTTCAAGTAAACCTGTTTTGGCCCACTTGGAAGCTAACCTTGCAGCATCACTTTGTAGTGACTTGTAAGGATTAGCTGTTTCTAATAAAGAGTTTAATTGTGACATTTTTAATTTTTTTAGTCGTTAATTTTAATTAATTTTAAATTATACCAGCAAGTTTTTTAAATCTATCTACCATAATATTAGATTCAACAATTGGTTTAGCATTAACTTTCTTTGGACCTAAGCCTGCAGATTTAGAAGCCATTCCTATATTTTCATTTACTGATCTTTTAGATTTTTTACTTTCTAATCCATCTTTTAATGTTTCATATATTAATTTTGCTTCTTTAACTGTTTCAGCTTTGTCAAAAGAAGTTAAAACTTTAACTTTGTTGTTCTCAGTTAAGTTTTTAGATTTAAAAATCTTATTTGTATATAATAATTTTGCATTAAGTAGATTGATTTCATTTAACTCATTTTTAAGAGTTTTAACAGCAGCATAAGCTTCTTTTAATTCCTCCTCTTTTTCTTCAAGTTTAATTGAGTCAATTTCCTTTTTTGCGTCTGCTTTAGCGTCTTTGATACCATCTTTGTATCCTTCTTCTTCAGCATCTGTTCTTTCGTCTTCATCGATAGTTATGTCTTCGTCTATTTCAACTTCAACTTCATCATCCATTTCAACGTCATCTTCTTCCTCAAATTCTTCGCCTGCTTCTAATTCTCCAGCAGCGACCATATCTGAGATTACGTCTTCGATAAAAGATTTTAGATCATCATCTGTCATGTCTTCAAGATCAATTTCTTCATCGTCTTTATCATCTTTCTCGTCCTCCATACCATCAAGATATCCTTCTTCTTCGGCATCAGTACGTTCATCTTCTTCTAAATCGATTTTTTTAATCTTTTTTTCCATGTCATCCTTAGCGTCTTCGATACCATCTTCGTATCCTTCTTCTTCGGCTTTTGTTCTTTTATCTTCATCCAATTCGTTTTTTAATTCTGCTAAAACTTCATCCAAGTTTGAATCATCTTCCTCTTTGATTTTACGCATTTTTTCAGTTCTTTTTTCCGTCTTACTATCTTCATCACGGTCATCACCTTCGCGTTTTTCCTTTTTGGTCATGTATTCTTTCTCTTCTTTCATTTTATCAGAATCTTTTGCTTCTTCTACTTTATCTTCTTCTCTCATAGTGTCATCCTCTTCTCTCATGGTATCATCATCTTCTTCTCTCATGGAATCTAATTCCATTTCTTCAAGTTTAGCTGATAGCATAGTTTTAAGGTGAGGTGTGAAAGATTCTTCTAAAGCAGCTTTAGCATTTGCAATTGCAGTTTCTTTAACAGCTTTTGCATCGGCGATAGCCTCTTTTAAAAATTCTCTGTTCATTTTTCCTAAAATTTTGTTTGGGAAGTACGTTTATTAAGAAACGTAATAGTAATTAATAGTGAGTTTGAATGCTATATAGGTTGTTGCGATAGCATATTTACGATTATACGTATATTAGGATTATTAAAAGTCGCAGGAGAGTACTATATAGGACAGTTACCTTTTGAACAAAGGATTTCTGTTATAATAGAATTTACTTTTAAATATGTGTTAGTTGTATCAATATTAAATCCTTCTTTAACTAAATGCATATAAGAACCAGGGTTTGATGGTGTTGAAACAAAATCCCAACATAAAAGTTGAAAATCATCTTGTACTTCTTGTACTTCTCCCATAGGTTTTAAACTTCCCATTCCACGAGAGGATACACCAACTGTAATTCCATTTTCAATTAATGCTTTTAATATATTTCCCGAGGGTGTAGGTAATATTTCTATTTTTCCCATTACATTATCTCCATCCCACCAATAATCCGTAATGTTGTGAGATACGTTTTTTAAATTTACTACTGAGTCTTCGGGGTGGTCTAATTCCCCCATTGCTCTATTTTCATCAATTAAATTTTTGTAAGATTCCATTTCTCTTTCCCATAAATCTCTAGAATAATAACGTCCATTACCATTTTTAACCTCAGCAGTAGCTAATATACCTTCAACTACAGGAAGACCTCTTTTTGATTTTAATCCTTCTGTAAAAGATTGAGGTTTAAATAAAGAAGTTTCAATTAATACTTGTTTCATAGTTTAATCTTTTAATAAATCTTTAAATGAAATTTTAGATTCTTTAACTTCTACAAACTTATCATTATTTTCTTTTTTAGTAGCATCACCATATCCACTTTCAGCATATTTACCTTTTATTTCTGTAGGTTTTAAACCAGATACATCTTCAGAATAGCCTATCCCTTCTTGACCAAATGCGGCATTTTCAACATAATAAAGAGGATTAGAAGATAAATTCTTAGAAACAGTTTTTCTTGCTTTATCTAAATATTCACCCATATTTACACTAGTAAGTAATTCTGCTACTTTAGACATTTCAAAATTAATACCTAATTGAAATTCTTCACTATTAAGATTGTTAATATTTTTTTTATCCTCATATTTGTAACTATTTTTATTTAAATCCTCTTTAGCTTCTTGTATATTTTCATCAAATATACTAAACCAATCTGGTTTTTTGCCTAAATTACTAGCAACACCCCCTAACATATGTTCCCTAATAATTGAGCGTTGTTTTAAAATAGTAGTTGTTTGATCATAGGTTAAAACATTACTAATCATGTTTGGGTAACGTGATTTAGCTTCTTTAAGAAATACATCTTTATGTCCTTTACCTTCTTTAATTAGGTTATATTGTTCTTGTAATGTTTTCATTATTCTTTTTTTAATAATTTTTTTATATCTTCTAAATAATCTTCAATTAAATCTGTAGGTTTAACTACTTTAAAAGAATCTGGATTATCTTTATAATATTTTATTGTTTCGTTTTTAGCATTAGATATCATGGTATAAATATTATTTAATTTTTCCTCAACACCATCAAATGCTTCTATTCTTTTTGCTTGGAAGTTTTTTTTTTCTTCTTTATCTTCTTCAAATAATTGCTTTACTATCATACCTGATCCTTTAATCTTTTTAGGTACCAATTTATATGCAAATTGTTTTACATAAGTATTATCTGTAACTCCATCAGAACCAGCTTTAGGGCCAGGTCCTAAATCTGCACCTACATTTTCTTTAACTTCTTTATACCCTATTTCTTTATAAGCTTTATCATTTGCTTTTTGTCCCTTTTTTCTAAATGCAAATGGTGTAGCATATTGACCTCCTGTTCCTGATGAAAATGAGGCAGCACCTGCTCCTCCTCCTGTTGTAGACATTTCATCTAAATCACCCTCATTCATTTTCATTGTTATCCTTCTATATTCTTCAGGATATTCATTTCTAATGTGTGTACGAATTTTATTTCTTAATACACGAGCTTCATCATATATTAATCTTAGTTTATTATCTGATTTTGCTTTAGTATAAACACCTTTAGCTATATTAACTAAGTCTGTTGCACCATCAAATAATTCATCAAAATTAGGTAAATAATCTATATCCCAACTAATTCTTCCAGTTTCACTATCTATATCAGTAATTGTAGATTTAACACCATCTTCAGATTTAGAATCTCCTACCTTAAATTTACCCTTTTTATCAACTTTAGGTAAATTATCTTCAGGTGCTTCTTTTAACCCTGCGGGAATGTCTTTTACTTTATACTTGTACTGGCCCATGTGATGATTTTATTTCTTCTAAAAGATTACAATATTGTAATAAGTCAACTAAATTTTCATTATTAACTTTTTTATTTTTACCTATTTCAACAATAAACTTATTTACTTCTATTAATTTAATTTTAGTAGCATCATCTTTTATAGATTTTATTTCATCAAGTAAGCTTTTTTTAATTCCTTGAATTTTTAAATTATAAAAATCTTTTAATTTACTTGTACTATCAATGTGTTCAATAAACTCCCTTAGTATTGATTTTTGGGTATCTGATAAGTTGGAATATTTATCGTTAAATTTTTCTAATATTACTCTATATGTAAGAAGTCTTACATCTTTATCTTGAGATTTAAATTCCTCTAAAAGATTATCTTTAACATTATTTTTATCTATGTCTTTAGATGTTAGTTGTTCTAGTAAAACTAATTTATTATTAATAATTTGATTGGGATTAGTAATATCTTTTGTATTGTATACCTCAAATAATGTATATAAGGCAGCTAATAGTTTATAACTAGAAATATCAGTTTTAAATAAATCTTCAACATTATAATGTTCTCTTAATTCTTTTACAAGATTATATTTTTCTCTTTTAAGAGATTTTCTGTTAAGTTTTTTAGAGGCTTCTAATATAGTACTTAATATAGTATTAGCTTTTCTTTCTGTTAAATTTTTAGATTTAAACAGGGTTTCATATAGCTTATATTCTTTCCCTAACTCTGTATTTACAAAATATTTTTTTAAAATATTTACAGATGGGGATTCATCTCCAGCTAATGTGTCCGCAGTAATTTTTCTTACTAGTAATTCAAACAGAATACCAGTATTTTTAAATTTTGAATGTTTTATATACATCAATACTTATTTTATTATAAATACGTTAAGATTTGTTATTATTACCATTAATTACGTTTCCTTTAATTTTTTTATCAATTTTATCTTCAGAAAGCAATACATTTTTATTAATTGGAATATCTTTTAACATATCCTCATACTTAGATAATATTTTATTTGATTCTAATTCTGATAAAGGGGATGCAGTATCATTATAATCTTTTTTCATTCCTTTTCTACCTAATCTATCTTTACCAAAATTACCTTCTTGTTTATCTCTATTTGTTGGGTTTTCAACAGGACGACCTAATGGTTCTTTATCAGTAGTTTGTTCATCATACCCATCAGGTAAATTAGAGGGATCAGAATACATTCTCCCTTTACCATAAAGTGCCGCTAAATCATGAGGTGTACCATAAGATTTTCCAGATGATAAAGGATCATTTCCTTCAGCTTCTATTTGTGATAATCTAAACCCACGTTTAGTATCTTGGTTAATTAAATCTCTATATTCTTCATATTGATCTTGACTAAAGTGGAAGATATTTTCATAAATCCAATCTGATGGGATTAATTTGCTATCTAACATTGATTGGGCTAATGTCATTTTTTCAGTCATTAAAGCTACTTTTTCTTGCTCATATATAATAGATGGAGTTGATAAAGAAATTTCAAAGTTTGTTAAATCACCATCTCTATACCCCTGAGTGTATAAATGAATTAAAGCGATTTTATACAATTCCGAAGTAAATATTCTTTGTATACGTTCTACAGTTCGAGCAAATCTAATATCTTGAGCCGCTAATGTAGCTTTACCATCAGTATTTTCATCATAACCCATAAAAGCTTTAGGTACTTTAAGTGCTGCAAATAGTTTATCTCTTAAATATTCAACATCAGAAATGCCATCCCATTGTAAACCAGCTAAATTATCTATTTTTGTAGTTGAATCATTTCCTCTAATTGGAATATAAAAATCTTCAAGCATATTTTGCATATTATACTTTAAATTATATTCACCTGTTTTTTCGTCCATATAAGGAGTACGTTTAAGTTTAGTAATTGTTTTTTCCATAAACGCATCTACTTCATTAGGAGGTATTGCTCCTACATTCATATAATAAATTCTTTTTTCTGGGGCACGAACAATTCTATGAATTAACATAGCATCTTCCATTAAAACATATTGTTTAAATAACTTACGAGCAGGTTCAATGTAACTTCTACCATAAGGTAAAAAATTCATATCTGTTAGTAAACGAAAATGTGCCATTTCATAATTATCAAATATAATAGCATTTGCTTGGTTTCCTGAATTAGGAACATTAAAATAACCTGAATCTGCTCCTGATATACCATCAGGGTCAAATCTATATTTAACCTCATTAGGGTTTAAAGCATTACCATCTTTATCTGTTCCTAACCCACCTTCGATTCTTTCAATGTGATATGCTGTATAAGGTATAACATTATATACTCCAAACTTTTCTGCAATTTCTAATTTTAAAAAGAAATCACCATATTTACACATATTTCTTATCCAAGGCCAAAGGTTGAATTCTATGTTTAAAACATCATAAAATAAATTATATAAAATTTGTTGTATGTTTTCATCTGAACTTTTAATATGCATTACTTCACCCATATCATTTTTAAGAGTAGATTCATCAGCAACTATATCTAAAGCAGAAGCAACAATAGCATCTGTATCCATAGCATCATATTCTGAATATAAATAGGGTCTTAAAGTTTGATAGTTAAAATTTTGTTGTTGACCATATAATGAATTTGGAGAATTAGTATAAACTCTATTAAACCTATCTATTAGAGAATTAGTTTCTAAATCACCTGTCATTTGGATATTATTAACATCCATAACCTTAAGTTGATCACCCCCAACATTACGTATTAATACATCTGTTGAAAATAATCTTTTTAATCTTGAAAATAAGCCTTTATCTGCCATTTTGTTTTATTTATAAATATATTATAATAACCAACTTATATCCTCATCTTTATTTCCTATTTTCATTGCATAGGGATTTTGGACACTATTAGCACTATACCCCCCACTATGGGAAGATTTTGATTTTTGAATGTTACCTAACGCAGCACGAGCTCCATCTAAACTTTGTTGTTGAAATTTTAAAGAAGTATCACGTAGAAACATACCAATCCCAAATGACATAACCAAGTCATCGTTGTATCCTGTTTGAGCTTCGGGTCTTCCATTTTTCCAAATAAATACTTTCATTTCTTCTAGTAAACGTTTTGATTGAATAGTTACAGATCTATCACCAATAAATTCTCTAAACTTATTAATACAAAGAGGTCTTGTTCTCATAGACATAGTAAAACCAGGAACCATTTCTGAATTTCCTTCATATACTCTTAAATATGATTCCGCTGTAAGTTGATCTGATTTAGGAGATTGGTATAAATTTCTATATTCTCTTTCTCTAATTGCATCTAATGTAGCCCATCCTATATTAGCATTTTCAACTACTAACATGGCATTATTAAATTCTGTAGCTAAACCTGTTAAAAAATAACCAAATTCTTTAGGAGGCATTTGTCCCTTATATTCTGCTACTTGAGTATTTGTTTGAATATCCATTACATGACATGCTGAAAAGTCTTTACCATCACCTCTAGCTACATCAGCTGTAATCATATATTCTCTTGAATAATCAGCATTTTCCCAAATCCATAAATTTTGATCTACTCCCCTTCTTTCTAATGGATCTTTTATAGTTGTTTCTTTAATAAAATCAATCCATTCAGAATAAAATACTATGTCACCTGAAGTACTAAAATCACAATCACATTCTTGAGCTGCTATTCTAGGGTCACCTAATAATTCATCTTGTCTATCTCTCCACTCTTGGTTTCGTTCAGGGTGTACATACCAAGGTAATTTAATAGGTAAAAATTCATTTTCTTGAGCTTCTGCCCTAACCCAAGTTTGATGAAACCAATTTCCTGTACCATAAGGTGTAGATAATGCTATACATCCCCCTCCAGTTGCTAAAGTTTGTTGGGCTGATGCCCAAATTTCTCCAATATTATCAATAAAAGCAGCTTCATCAATTAATAAAAGAGATACTGCTTCTGATCTACCAGCATCACTACTTGCTGATGTTGCTTTGATTTGGGATCCATTATTAAGTCGCAATGTTAATTTGTTATTTTCCATTGCGTCTACTTTAAGCCAAGAAGGTAAATTTTCATACATAAATTTTACCTTTGTAACCATATTTTTTGCTGTATCTTGTTTTGTTGCTATACAAAGTATATTTTTATCTTGATGGAATGTCATCATCCATAAAGAATAACCTGCGGTTAAAGTAGAAATACCTAATTGTCTAGATTTAAGAATAACGGAGTAGGGATTGTCTTTAAATAAATTTAATACTTTTTCTTGAAAAGGATATAAGCTAAATTGTATTCTACCTCTTTGAGGATGTTGAATATAACAGTATTTTTTCATAAAATGTATAGGGTCTTTTGCACATTTTATATATTCCTGTCTTATTATTTTTTTTAAATCACTCATTTATTATGGTAAAGAATAATTTACCATTTATTTCTTTTTTACTTTCTCTATTGATCTTCCCCCAAAATAAGCACCAATTACTGTTATTAATACTAGCTGTAGTAAATCTGTCCACTTTGCCTCAACATTAAAGTTAATAGTTCCAGCATCAATGAATATCATAAGAACTGTAGATACTACTAAAAAAATTAATACTAATGGTCTTACATTTTTACTTAACCAACTATCACTATTCATATCTGCAGACCA